>Ga0224511_10003297_pt1 | contig 11528 bp, 6 predicted proteins | sample SF_May12_sed_USG_2_FD_169988 | JGI IMG/M metagenome (GOLD analysis project Ga0224511, IMG submission 169988) | Sediment microbial communities from San Francisco Bay, California, United States - SF_May12_sed_USGS_8_1 | ecosystem: Environmental > Aquatic > Marine > Sediment | place: USA...
ATCTCCAGAACTGTCTTGTTTGGGATATGCTGTTGCCATCTGATTTTGAGGATCCTTCTTAGGCATTTTGTCTGAAAGGTGTCTATCCTTCTGTCTTCTGTTTTGGTGAGCTTCAATGTCTCACATCTGTACAGCAGAACAGATACGACCAGGCTCTTGAATAGGGAGACTTTTGTCTTTCTTCCTATATCTGTGGCCTTCCAGATGCTGTCTAGCCTTCTAAAGGATCCACTTGCCATTGCTATTCTCTTCCTTACATCAGCTTGATATATCAGATGATAACAATCTGAGCAATATGAAATTTACAGTATATTATGTTCAATGCATTTAAAGGCAATTTCTAAGAATTTTCTCTCGAGAAAATACTCTTTAAAGAGCATAACCCTATTTTTAAATTCGAAAACTTTTTACTGTTTTTCGTGTGCAAAAAAGTCCAACTAGGAAAACACTCGTTCATTTAAAACAATAAGGTAATAATTATTAAACACTATGCATTATTGACAAAATTAACAGAAACATGTTTTAAGTTACGTCACCGTTGTAAACGATTTTCACGTTGAAAACGTGCACGTCAACAATACACGAAAAACATTGAATTCAGCAACTATGCTGTAATTAAGCAACTCCATTCGCATATTTGGACACTTTCCATAATTATGAAACTACTTTCCCATATTTTTAGTGCAGGCGGACTTGTACAAGCGTGTGTTTGCATTTCTATTTGATTCAATTATTCTAAACATTTCCTTGTGACGTGGTTTGATAAAAATGGACGGTAGTAAAATTTCATAAATTTAATCCTCCTAATAACGCCATAATTTAAATTTGAACATGTGGGCGTTGGAAGTTTTCTTAAGTGTATATCTCCAGATGTTTTAACAAATGGAAAAAAACATTTCTGCTTGGTAAAAAATGTGAAATTGATGCGTTTTGTCACACTTGGTGTTAATTTTAATGACAGCTAATGTTGACTGTTACATAAGTAAAATTGCGACATGCATCGTAATAATTGTTCATTTGAAACATTTTTTCGTATTGAGCTAATAATACTGTCAATGTTATACATTCTAGTTCATTGACTGGTCATGTACCAAAAATGAAGCTATTCTGACCTTTAGATACAAAAAGGAAAAATTTGAAGCAGTTTATAAACTACTTATGCCGTTTAGCGCCGACTTAACTGCTCATCAAGATTGAAAACAAAATTGATTATGGTTAATTAGTTAATTACATAATTGCATTTTCAGATTTAATTAAAAATGTTAGCGGATCAAACAAAATATCGTTATACATTGTACTAGACAGTCATACTTCAATCTACCTTTAAAAGCGTTAAAATGGTTATTTGCTGCAGTAGCTCTACACAAACAAGAACGGTCACGGGTATTTTCGAATATAAAACTACACAATGTAATTAAATGTCATGCTCAGGAAAAGATTTTTTATGTAGACCTATTCAATTGTTATAGATTTCCAGGTTTAATTTCATTCAACGATCATTTTTAAAATTATTAAAAAAAAAATGTTCGGAATTAGGATGTTTAAAATATATGCTTCTAATACCGAACACGCCGTTTTTAGTTATTGGCCATTACCATGAGTATTCTAGCGTTAGAATTCCAAAACATATGTTCATAGTATCTAAAACCTACATTAGTTTCAAATCAGACATAGGCAACATCAAAATATTTTATATTTTCAAAACGTTATTTCGTTACATATTTATGTACATGTATTTGCTTACCTTCTTTACAGTTTGTAAGTTTAGTTGTTCGGTAGATTGGGCCAGTATTCATAAAGAAACTTAAGTAATAAAAATTTGAATCAGCCAATGAAAACATAGGTTGCATTGGAATGAGCCAATAGCATTGAGTGTTACATACACATATGACTTAGATGTTTTATGAATACGGACCCAGCACTGTTATTATCATTCATAAGGATGATCAATATAATGACGTCATCATTTTAACGTCAATGCGCTTTACCAACCAAATGGATGTGTATTATATACATGTATACGACTTAAAATGTGTTCGGTATACGGATCCGTTTGGTACAGGTACACCCGCTCTACTACTGGAATAGGTCCCGCGGGCTATTCCAGGAATATAATATATAGAGAAACAACATAGTGCTTACACGTATTTCTGTGTCTTTTATTGCTACTGAAGGTACGTCCTTCCTAAGGCGTAAAAAAGTTGTTTGTTTCTTCTAACCCGACCGACCCTAGTTTTTCATGCCGACCGTATTTTTTTCAGCTCAATTTCAGAAAAAAATCCCAATTAACAGGGCTAATTTGAGAATTTTTTTAATTAATTGCTGTTTTGTTGGCAATTTATCAATATAATGGTTTTTATTTTTTTTAACCAGTTAAAGAAAAAATAACAAAGATGAACTTGTTTGCAATATAAAAATGAGTTACTTTCTTTGAAAAATGAAAAAAAAGTTAATAAGAAAAGAAGTTATGCCGACCGACCGTACCTAATTTTTTTGGCGATGTTAGTGGAAACAAAGAACTTTTTACGCCTTATTACTTCCCTTTAATTTAATTTAAGCAAATATAGGTAACTTTCATTTAAAAAAATTTTTTCTACGATTGAACAGTAAAAGCATTATATATATCGCATTTTAATGAAAAACACTTGTTTATTTTTTGATAAAAAAAAATGTGTATCCTTCATGGTCCATTAGAAAGGTCATACCTTAAACATTTATTCACGGAATGAACGAAATATTATTGTTGCTGTAAGTTTCGATTTCACTTTTGGATATGCATTGAACGGTTCAGGTCGAGTTATTAAAACATTTAAAGCACTGTCTAATGCAAGGTTTTATAATGCTTAAAATAAATTGTCCCGAACATCTGACTTAAACTATAGAAAATACGCAAAAATACGTGGAGCATTAAACAACACATCTACAACTTAGCGCATGCGCAACTCAAACTCGGCACGGACCGAGGTATGCATCGTTCCGCAAAATTTCAAACTCCGCCAAATGCGGTAATTTGCTTTGATCTTGTGAAGGGGTCTTTCTTTCTTACAAGTTCTAGGTCAGATTGTCACCTGACAACATGCTCCTTATAGATCTTATTTGAATATAGCGCATTTCTTTATTAAAGAATGTAGTGCGCTTCATAGATTTGCCAGTTTTACCATTGCGTTCAGGATCCCATCAATGAAACCAGAATGAAATTCAATCCTTAAATGAATGGAGTGACCACTGTCCGCTATATTTTAGTTTAAATGTGAGTGTATCACATACACCTGAAAGTGTTGATAACTTGTAATTTAATAAACATGTATATAATGTTAAACTCAATGATAGTTTTTATACCGGTCAGGTATTATCTCACAGTTAAAAAAATGACGGATAATATTGTTTTAAGTAATAGATCATGTGTTGACCGCTTAATTACTGAATTTACTCGAACAATACAGGGTGTTGCCGACACATTATTTTGTAAACAGATTACGTTGAAATGCAAGCCGGGCTTTGCAAATACTCCTGTTGTACGAAATAAACAATGGTTTGGCCATGAATGTGCCCAGAGTAGATTGTATGTTGATGCACTTAATTGTTTTAATTATTGTAAATTATTAGAAAACAGAGAAAAGTTATGTATGTTAAAACCACAGTTATAAAAAAACTAATTAAGAAAAAGCGAAACGCACATAAATTAGTGCAATCTAATTATTTTTTTTAAAAAAAATACGGGTTTCTAAACCTATAGCTTTTGAAAGCATTTTCGTAGAAATAATGATAATGCCAGAAATTATCTGTCGGTTGTTGATATTACTAAATATTTTCGTGAACTTAGAAATGATATGTTTCAGTCGGAAACTGACCAAGCTGAGCAATTTGTTAACGATTATGATTTTGACAACATGTCATCTAGTGACCCGTTGTTGGATACACATATAACTGTTGACGATACTGTAAAAGCTGTTGGGTCTCTAAAACGAAATAAGGCGTATGGCATTGATAATCTATTGAATGAATATGTTTTAGATTTTGTTGATATTATCAGTTCTTATTTGTGCGATATATGTAATGCTATTTTTAAAAAAGTGGTTACTTTCCAGAGTGTTGGACAAAGGGTCTTATCATACCTTTGCATAAAAAGGCTCAACGAATAATTGTAGAAGAATTACCTTCGTGATCTGTTTATCTAAAATATTTACGACTGTACTGAATACAATAATAGTTTGGGTTTCGGAAAGGCAGATCAACTGTCGACGCCCAATTAATTTTACTTAATTTAATACAAACGTTTTGAAAGAAAACAAACGTTTATATTGAGTTTTCGTTGACTTCAAGAAGGCATTTGATTGTGTAAATAGAAATGTCGTGTGGCTTAAAATGTTAAAAAGTGGTATATTGAGAGGAAATTCCTCAGAATATTTAAAGATATTTACGAAAATGTTAAGTCGTCTGTTAAAGTCTTGAACACCTATTCCAGTTTCTTTAAGTATGCTATAGGCTTACAACAAGGGAGATAATGGGCCTAATTCTGTTTTCTTTGTTCTTAGAAGATCTAGAGTTATTCCTACAAAATGATGAGACATCTGGTCTAAGTATATTTATGACATTGTTTTAATTTTACTTTTGTTTGCTAACGACATGATAATATTAGGGGATAGTCCCGATGATGTTAAGTCTTTACAATTACTGGAAAATTATTGTGATAAATGGAGTCTTGAAATAAACATGTTAAAGACGAATGTCATGGTATTTCGTAAACGAGATGATGTAAGACCAACTGAAATATTTGTATATAAAGGCAACGTTTAGATGTTGTTTACGATTTTTAGGTACACTATGGTATTTAATTACACGGATACTTTTGTCCTAAATCAAGAACACCTCGAAGGCAAAGCACTTAAATCGTTAAACGTACTACTACCACTAGTATGGATAACTGTTATAAATTCCATTTAAAACCAAGCATTCTATGTCAATTGTTTGATTCTTTCTTAAATTTTGTATATTAAAAGATTAATAAATGTTCGCAAAAATTCATGTTATACTAGTAATGCTATTTATGGCGAACTTGGCCAATTTCCATTGTACGTTATGCATTATGTTTTTATGTCCATTTGTGATCTGTGTATTCCGTCGAATGTTGTAACGATTAGAATTATCCTCCGTGGTTTCACATTGAGTTGAGAAAATCATGACGTCAACGGAGACGTGGCTAAACTCTCAAACACTGACATCCTATGGACACAATGCAAACAATTACACAATAAAACAACCACCCGTTTTCGAACAGCCAAACAACACTACTTTCAAAAACTTGCATAACATATTCACAACGATAACACCACCACCACCACGGACTCTAAAAAAACAATGAAAATATTTGTCAATCCCATCACGTCTTCCAATGACCTTGTACAAAATGGCACTATGTGTGAAACAAATCAAGACAAAGCTAACATTTTCAACACACATTTCCAATCACAGACTCTTTTGCCGGTCCCGCAAAATCCCACTTTCCCACCACTTTCACCAAACACACATCCTGGAAGATTTCGACATAACCATTCAAGATGTAACGGATTCCATCAAAGTTCTTTAATTTGGTGAGGCATCCGGTCTAGATGATAATAATAGTTAGGTGCTAAAAGAAGTAGCAAGTGATATAGCTAGTCCATTCAGAAATCTTGTTTCATAGCTCTACTTGGTGTCGTTAGCAAGGTTTTTGAAAGAATCCTGCACAAATGTATGTTCAACTTCTTTACAGAGACCGAATTCTTTACACGATTTCAATCAGGTTTTGTTCCCATTGACTCAACTGTAAATAAGCTACTATCAATATATCACTTTCTTTGCCTTGCACTTGATGAGGGCAAAGAAGTAAGGGCCGTTTTCTGTGGTATATTAAAGGCGTTCGATCGGGCATGGCATGATGGTCTTCTATTTAAGCTTAGTAATAGTGGTATACAGGGTCGTCTTATTTCTTGGCTGTCCGACTCCCTTAATGACAGACAGCAATGGGGTTGTTTTATCTGGCGCTATGATTAATAATGTGTCAATTTCGGATGGGGGGTACCCTTCCTAGGTCCTCTGTTATTTCTGATTTACTTTATTGATAGTGGCACCAATATTAGTTCTACAATACTATGTTTTGCTGACGATACCACCGTGTACATTGTAGCTGATGGCATACAACAGGCTGCCGACCGTTTAAACGCAGACCTTGAAAAAATCACACATGGAAACAGTGGTTAGTCAATTTTAGTACCTCTAAAACAGAATCACTGCTCTTTTCTGTCAGGTCCATCCTCCAGGTTCACACTGCTGTAACAAAAAAACATCCCGATCGTTGAGGTGTTTTCAAATTAATGCTCTTGTCATGATCATATTACCTCCACAAAAAACGTGGCAACGGGTTCACATAATGCGCTACTTTAAGTTTGTATTGGATTGTAAACCACCTACGGATTTCTATATTTCTTTCATCTGACCAGTTTTAGAGTTTGCATATGTTGTCTGGAACAACCTGTCACAGGCAGACGAAGACGCTCTTTTAACTATTCATTTAGAAGAGGCAAGAATCATTTCTGGTGGCACCAAACTTGTGTCTATCGTAAACCTATAAACAGAAATTGGATTAGAGCCATTAAATGAAAGACGCAGAAAACATAAGCTCACAATGATTAATAAAATGTATCATTCTCGTGTACCAATTTATATGTCAATTCCTATACTATATATTCCTAGGCATGTTGATGATATGGCCACTTACAATCTTCGCAATTCCTTTAGGCCATGCCAAATCGGAATTCGTCCGCGTGCGCGTAGGTTTTGGAGTCCTCAGTCCAATAAAAAACAAATATGTTAGTGAATTTTTCCTATATAATTCCAATTTTCCCGGATTCAGAAAAAAATATAACTATAATTTACTAAAACTTTAAACATAAATTTACTACCAAGTACTTATTTATGTGTTAGGATCAGTTAGGATGGGTTCACATGTTAATATTACATGTAAAAGTTTACGTTTATTGATGTTTTGCATCATATATCTCCAAAGTATTTTGTATCATAAATGTCATTCATAGCTTACTAATAAGAAACTTTGAAAGTAAAAATAAGAGCGTAATTCGTGCAGCCACTATTAAAATGAAAATATGTTTCACAAGAATCGAGTTGACAGTCCGCTCTGTTCATGTGGCAGTATTGAAGACACATTTCATTTCTTTCTTATATGCTCCTATATCTAGAACAGCGCTTTGAACCAATTGTTTGCTATCAGACCTCTTAAAGGGGATGTGTACGATCTTTTAATCAGCTATTTATCAGCTATTTATTAAATCTACAAAAAGTAAAAAAATATCACAATAACACACCAGCTACTCTTAAAAGTCATCAAATTAAACCAAATTTAAAGGAATAAAAATAAAAGCAAATGATAAAAAATATGAAAAAAAAACAGAAGAATATTACATTATTTTATTGTTTATATTGAAAAACAGGCGACTTGTGTACTTTTTGCTGCCGCAGGAAGCGACTATTCGTGACTGTTTGTGACTATTCGACACTACTGAGTATTTTGAAATTTTGAAAAGCCACCTAATGTTATGGGAATATACCCGTTCTATACATAGATGGTAACGTCACTACGTTATTATCACCTCTATACTCGACCGTAGGATTTTCCCCTATCTGGGGGAGTTGGGCTTCCGCAAATATAGTTCGCTTAGGATTGACGAATTTGGAAAATTGCCTTTAATATATAGTTTACGTGTATATAACGTAAAGGTAAATGAATAATACATTTTAAAATGTATGTCTAGTGTCACTTTCTGTTATCATCATCTATCGTGAACCTGAAGGATAGTGAAAGTAGCTTAAAAGTAGTGCGATCCCATGATTCTTAGAGCGTAAGTACACAGGTCATTAGACCGGTGTGTACACAATGAGAATATACCAGTATTGGAAAACCCTCTAACTAAAAAATTGCATGTTTCTTAATAAATGCTGTTGTGATTGCGAAAAAGTTTGTAAATTAATCTTTTTTTTCGCTGTGTCTGTTGCATATGGCCAAATATTTGTGATGGTAGCCATTTTGTCAAATCTTTCGAAATATTTTTGGTGTAGAGACATACGAGTGTGCACTTGCGGAAAAAAAACGGTACTAAACGGGCGATTTTGACAAAAAAGGGTATAAATTCTATATGAAAATAATTTTACTAATAGATTCATGACATCTCATTTTTATTTTTTTAAATGATTGCTCTTGGTGTGAATTTTCCGAATATATATGGTGTTCACATTGTTGAATCAATCGAAATGCTCTATTTTTGGCTTGCCGTGAACGGCAAGCCAGTATTGTTTTGGAAAGGTATTTCCGGTTTGAAGTTTCCCTGCTTTCTTTTTATGCATGCGAACGGGACGGGCCCATACGAGTTTCGGGCGGTTCCGATATTATAACGTAAACTACCGAACATTTCCTAGACGGTAATGATAATCTAATGGCCGAGTTGTTCCGATTATGATGATGACATGACAAATGATTTTAAAATATTCAAAAAATGAGTTTCAAGACCTTTGTAATGATATAAGATACTAATTTGTGTGATAAAAATTGACTTAGTAATTGCAAATTACTGTGCTTTGCATTGTATCTACTCGCTATCATTACTGTAGCTACGTGGTACTATTTATAGACTTCATAACAATAACAATGAGCTGACCTATTTTTAGCGGAATGTATTGGCATCTGAGCTTGGCTCTGAGAAAATCGCCATTTACTCATTTGTATACATTGCTTATTAATTAAAAGGAAATGATTTATCCTTGGTCTTATATTTAGTAAAATTAATGCATTTCAGCTTGTTTGAATACAATTTTGTGTATCTTTCATTGGCATACAGAACAAAAAGATATCTTAAGTGTCAAAATATTCATATACTATTTTTTCACTTGAGGGCGATTTCCTCAGAGCCTGGCTCATCTTCACAACATGGCAAGCCATTCCTTTTAAAAGGAAATTTTATTAATCTTGAAACATAGCCATTTTACTACAAACAAAGAAGGGCCAAACAATGGTAGTACGTGACCTTATGTAGCCTAACCCCACGTGCGCTTTGACTAAAGTCCGAATAGTCACGAATAGTCACGAACAGTCAAAAATAATCGCCTATATTTGGAGCATATTGTCGCCTGTTTTTCAACATTTACGACACTATTTGTATTTCTTCATTTATTTCATAATTAACATTCATTTTTATGCTTTTAGTAGGGGTTTTATTGTAGAAAATAGCCGAAATTAGTCAAAACATGGCCACGAATAGTCGTAAACGTCGGGACTTCGGCCACACATAGTCATAAATAACTCTCACCTTTTAACTTGTGCAATACAATCTTCCCTTTTTAATGAATCATAATTATTAACATCATTTTTTATATATTTTATGCATTTATTTAAGTTTTTCGTTTAAAATAACAGTAAATGGTGAAAATATGGCGAAAATAGAAAAAAGTGTGGCATATAGTCGCCTAAATTTTATCTATAAGGTTGAAATGTTGCAATATTTTGTGGCTTTATTAGATTTAAAAGATCTGAAAAGTCTCAAATAGGCCCTGGCGGCGGCCAACTGTCTTAGGCGGCTTATTAGACTTGGCGAATAGTCGCCTAATTTTCAACTTTTACGATGAAATGCAATCATATTTTAATTTTTCTTTACTGTTAACACTATATACTAGTAGATTTTTTAAATAAATATTAATTTTGACCCTCGCATATAGCCGCGAAGTGATCAAAATCGCATTAAATGCAACCATATTTTAATTTTTCATTACTGTTAGCACTACATGTATATACTAGTAGATTTTTTAATACATGTTAATATTCATTTTGATCCTCGTATATAGCCGCAAATAGATGAAACTCACAATGGGAATGGCCGCGAATAGTCGCAAAATGGCGCTCACGGCAGCAAATAGTCGCGTGAATTTTGTGTTTGAGGATAAAATGTTGCAATATTTTCATAATTTCAGGTTGTCAACATATATAATTAAGAGGTGTTCACAAAATATTTGAGTTTTATTGGCTATCTTAGCCGCAAATGGTCTAACATGGCTCAAATAGGCTCTGGCGGCGGCAAAAAAGTCTTATACAACGTCACGAATAGTCGCCTTATTTTCATTTTTTTACGATTAAATGCAATTATATTTTAATTTTTCCTTACTGGTAACACTATTTACTAGTAGATTTTTTAATAAATATTAATTTTGATTCTCGCATATAGCCGCGAAATCGAAATCGCATCGGTAAAAGCCGCGAATACTCGCAAAATGGCGCTCACGGCAGCAAATAGTCACGAATAGTCGCCTAATTTTCAACTTTAACGATTAATGCAATTGTATATAATATTTCCTGATTGTTTGCACTCTATTTAAGTAGATTTTATTATAACTATCAAGTTTAACCCTTGCAAACAGCCGCAAAAGGAGCACACCTTGTTATTGTCATATCAATATTTATTTTATTGTCTACCGTTCAACATTAACTCCGCCTACATTTTTCCTGATTGGGCGTTCCAAAAAATCCAACTCGGTCTGCAAGTTATTCGTCAGTCGATGTTCTTTCGACCAATCAGCAGTTGGTTACTTGCTGGTGATTGGCTGAGTTGACATTTTGTGATTGTTGACAAGATAGCTTTACTAATGCACAAGTTCATGAAACTAGGTAAAGGATCCCTTTAATGCCATATATCACCCCCATTTGTGGATCCCATGTTTAACTTTCTTCAGTACTAACAGAAAAAACACTTATGTTCCACTGTTGAGTTTTGTTTGATGTTTTGTATTAAAATATTGGGCATGCATAGTGTTTAAAACGAAGAAACTTTGCAAGAATGTCTTAAACACGAAATATCGCTATTGTGGTAAAATTAATTTCTGTAAATAGTATTTCATAATATGATTGTCTAATTTTTCATAATATTTATTGTTATAACCATATTAATTCATTAGCATTGTTTTTACTATAAAGATTAATTTTAAGGGAAACTAACTAACACACTTTTAGTAATTACCCTTTCTCTCAGTGAAGCTCAGTCAAAGCCTTCCCCTTTCTCTCAGTGCAGCTCAGTGCAAAGCCTTCAAGTCTATCAGTTACCATATTAAGGTAAGACCTGTGTAATGGACTATGAAAGAGACACATTTGTATTTTTATCAAAAAAATAAACAAGATTGTTTCATTAAAATGTGATATATATATTATGCTTTTACTTTTCAACCGTAGAAAAATCTTTTTTCAAATGCAAGCTACCTATATTTGCTTAAATTCAATTAAAGGGAAGTAATTTTACACCTTGTTATCTCCCTTTAAAATGAACAAAATGAAAAAATTCAATCTTGTTTATAAAATAAAAAAAGCAAAAACTGAGAAAAGTTGTCTGGTGGATCGTCTTAAAATGGCATATATTTAAATAAAAAAAGGTTTATAAAATCTCTTCCTAGCTGCAAATATGTAAATCCATTACACAGGTCTTGCCTTAATTCTCAAT
>Ga0224511_10003298_pt1 | contig 11523 bp, 4 predicted proteins | sample SF_May12_sed_USG_2_FD_169988 | JGI IMG/M metagenome (GOLD analysis project Ga0224511, IMG submission 169988) | Sediment microbial communities from San Francisco Bay, California, United States - SF_May12_sed_USGS_8_1 | ecosystem: Environmental > Aquatic > Marine > Sediment | place: USA...
ACCAACCAGACATACAACGCAGAACTGGGCACAACGGCTGTTGTCAGATGTGGTATCACTGTACCGGACTATCCAGAATGGAGTTTCACATTTCCTAACGGCACACAGCTAATGGCAACATCTAATATGGATTTTAACCCCTTACTTCCAAGTTTTGGTCGCATGTATTGGGTGGGCAATAAGCATCTGGAGATTCGTTCTGTGACGAAGAAGGACCAGGGACTGTATGCATGCACGTGGACTGGTAGTGGAGTTTGGAAAGTTCAATTTCAACCCATAGGTATGTTTAGACATAATTCTTTTTAAAAGTGGAATATGTATTTATTTTTATGTATGGATCCCTGGATTCAACAAAAGGGATTAAGAGTTTAATGACCTTAAACTGTTTCAAATAGTTTAAGAAAATCTTAGTTGCTCTTGTTGATGAAATGGCCCCAAATCCTTATCCTAAGGATGATAAAGCAATGTTTCTACAACATGATGTTATTACTGGTCTACGCTTGGAAAATATCGCATTTATACTTATTGTTTGCTTTGATATGATTATGTTTGGCAAATTCCCTCACGGATTTAAAATAGTCTCAATAATTAACATACATATTGTTTCAAATGGGGACCAGAGGTAACTTAAACTGATGAAAAGGAAAGGAAATACGGATAAAGCAAAAATAGTGTGCATTTTTAGGAAATGTGGACCTTTATAAAATGATGAGCAATGGTTTCATGATACATTGTAGTTATAAATTAGAAGTCGTTGATAACTTAATTATCTTGGAACAGTGTTTAACTACACGGGCACCTTTGTATTAAACCAAGAAACGTTAGTGGAAAGGGTTTGAAAGCACTATATGATTAACAATATGTACTACGGCACTGCCTCTTATCGGCCGTCGCCCATTTTTATTAATGTCTAAACTGGCTGTGTCTTTTAATATCCCCAAAAAGCTAAGCATATGCACAAAGGCGTTTTACAGGATTGTGTACAGTAGGCGATACAGCCTAAACTCTAGTAAGTTCATAGACAGTGATCACTAGCGGATAATGGGGTAGGATGGGGGCGCACACGGCAGCGGACCTTTAATTTACTCAAACGCTAAATTTCCTTTTTTTCCCTTCAAAACCACATTTTAATAAGAATATAATGAATATCGTCAAAATATGCTCAGAAATAAATAACTTCAACCGCCAACACTTAAATCAATGATAAGCTGCTCTCCACCTCCCACCGTAGAGAAAGTCACGACCTGTCCCCCTAGTCAAATTCTGTATCCGTCATTGGTGAATTGACGCTAGATAATATTAAGATTTGTGATTTTAATTTAATGAAACTGTCTTATAGAAGTCCTCATGATAAGAACAATCCTAAACCCTATATGTTCTGGGCCTATCATGGCAGTGTCTGTGAGGTCCCAAGCACGCGGCTCCCAGTGTCACAGTATGGGAATCTCATGTGCGCAAATCTGGCCTCTAATGGCACTGTCTGTGAGTTCCCAAGCAAAGCGGCTCCGGGGCCCCATAAGCGCTATATAGACAAGAGGGCCCAGAGGGCCCTGGGTCGCTCACCTGAGGAAAAAGGTCAATGGTCATAGTGGAGCCATTTCAACAGGACCACTAATGTTGTCCACCAAATATTGGTAGAGGAAAAGGTCAAAGGTCACAGTGGAACCAATAATAGAGAACCCCAGGGGCATAATTTGAACAACTTTGGTAGAGGACCTTTTGTTGATGTTATATATTAAATATGAATGCACTGGGCCTCGTAGTTTCAGACAAGAAGATCATTCCTGTGAAGTTTGTTCAAATTCCTATAAACTGTTCAAGAGAAGATGTCGTTTGAAGTTTTCCTTATATAATTCAATGTAAAATTGTGACCCCCGGGGCGGGGTCATTTTTGACCACGGGGCATAATTTGAACAACTTTGGTAGAGGACCTCTAGATGATGTTATACATCAAATATGAAAGCTCTGGGCCTTGTACTTTTAGACATGAAGATTAAAAAAAAATCATTTTGAAAACATAATTTTTAACCCCGTGACCTACTTATGCAACCAATCAGAACCATTTGAACAATTTTGGAAGAGGACTAACCAAAGGCCCCATAAGCGCTATATAGACAAGAGGGCCCAGACGGCCCTGGGTCGCTCACCTGAGGAAAAAGGTCAAAGGTCATAGTGGAGCCATTTCCAGAGGACCACTAATGTTGTCCACCAAATATTGGTAGAGGATCCCTAGATAATGTTATACATCAAATATGAAAGCTCTGGGCCTTATAGTTTCAGACATGAGGATTTTTGAAAATTTCATTTTGAACAATTTTGTTGGAAGACTAACCAGGGACCATTCCTGTTGAGTTTGGTCAAATTCCCATTAGCGGTTCAAGAATAGAAGTTGTTTGAATATTTCCTTAATATAATTCAATGTAAAGTTGTGACCCCCCGGAGCGGGGTCAATTTTGACCACAGGGGCATAATTTGAACATCTTTGGTAGAGGACGTCTAGATGATGCTATATACCAAATATAATACATGTAGCTGTGGGCCTTGTAGTTTCCGACAGGAAGATTTTTGAAAGTTGCATTTTAAACACTTATTTATTGATCCTGTGACCTACTTTTGCAACCAACTGGAACGGTTTGATCAAATTTGGTAGGAGGCCACCCAGGGATCATTCCTGTGAAGTTTGATCAAATTCCCATTAGTGGTTAAAGCGAAGATGTCGTTTAAAGTTTTTCTTATATAATTCAATGTAAAAGTGTGACCCCCGGGACGGGGTCAATTTTGATCCAAGTAGCATAATTTGAACAACTTTGGTAGGGGACCTCTAGATGATGCTATATACCAAATATGAAAACCCTGGGCTTTGTAGTTTCGGACAAGAATATTTTTGAAAATTGCATTTTGAAAACCTATTTTGTGATCTCATGACCTACTTATGCAACCAACTGGAACGGTTTGAACAACTTTGATAGAAGACCAACCAGGGATCATTCCTATGAAGTTTGGTCAAAATCCAATAAGCGGTTTCAGAGGAGATGTTGTTTAAAAATTGTTAAGGAACGCACGCACGCACGGACGGACGACGGACGCCGGAAGGAACACAAAAGCTCATTGAGCACTTCGTGCTTAGGTGAGCTAAAAAGCATAAAAGGGCCGGTATTGGCCTATCAGTGAAACTGTATGGGAATCTCAAGAACGACGGTATGTGCCTTCCACAGCACTACATTGTTAGCCAAGCGTGCCAGTCTGGTATCAATAGCATTAAAATTCAACCCAAGACGCGCTGGTCTAGGCCGTCAATGGCACTACATTTTGTGCCTAAACACACCGGTCTGGGCCCCCATGGCACTACATTTTGAGCCTAAATACATCGATATGGTCTACCAATGTCACTACAATATTAGCGGTAACAAACCGGTCTTTGCTTCCCATGGCACTAAAATTTGAGCCTAAACACACCGGATGGGCCTCCCATTGCACTTCATTTTTAGCTTAAACACATCTGTCTGGGTCTCTTATGACACTACATTTGAGGCTAAAATACCGATATGGGCGTTCCATGTCACTACATTGTGAGGCTAAACTCACCGGTCTGGATTTTGGATGGCACTACATTTTGAGCCTACACTCACCGGTCTGGGCCTCTTAGGACACTACAATTTTAGCCTAAACACACCCGCCTTTGCCTCCGATGGCACTACATTCATTTTGAGCCTAAACAAGCCAGTCTTGGCCTCCCATTGTACTATGTTTTTAGCCTAAACACAACTGTCTTGGCCTCCCATGACACTACATTTTGAGCCTGAACACATTGGTCTGTGCCTCCCTTGGCACTGCGATTATTGCGTAAACACGCATGTCTTGGACTCTTATAGCACAACACTTAAAACTTAACACCGGTATTGTCCCCCATTGCACTACATTTTGAGACCAAACACACCGATTTTGGCAATCATTGACACTACAATTTGTGCCTAAAACGCCCGGTCTAGGCCCCATGAAATTACATTTTGAGACTCAACACATCGGTCTGGGTCTACAATGGCATAATATTTGTATCCTAAACACATCTTGTCTTCGTCTTCTGTTGCACTATATTTTGTGCCTAAATACACCAGCTACACCGGCGTCCTATAGCACTACATTTTAGGATAAACACACCGATAATGGGCCTCCCATGTCACTAAATTATGAGCAGTAACACACCGGTCTAGGCCTATTTGGGCATTACATTTTGAGCCTCAACACACCGGTCTTTGCCTCCCATGACACTACATTTTGAGCCTAAAACACCAGTCTGGGTCTCAAATGGACCTACATTTTGAGCCGAAGCTAACCGGTCTGAGCATCCCACTACACTTTAAGCATAAACAATCTGGCTGTGCCTTTTATGGCACTACATTTGAGGCTAAAACAACAATATGGGCCTCCCATGTCACTACATGTTGAGACTAAACACAACAATTTGTGCATCGGATGACACTACATTTTGAGCCTAAACTCACCGGTATGGGCCTCGTAGGGCACTACAATTTGAGCCTAAACACTCGAGTCTTTGCCTCCCATGTCACTACATTTTGAGCCTAAACATACCAGTCCTGTCCTCCCATGGCACTATAAGATTTTTATGATTTCCCAATACAGATGTTTGAAACTCTATATCAATTTGAAAAGCCCCAGGTGGGGTCTCTTGTTTTCCCTAGGGGCATAATTTGAACACGTTTTGTAGAGGGCCACTAGATGATACCATATTTAATATCAAAGCTCTAGATATTGTGGTTTTTGAGAAGATTTAAAAAAATATTTTCCTATATACCTCTATGTAAAACTGATGAGCCAACTAAAGAGGCTTCTTTTGACCCAAGGGGCATAATTTATACAATCTTTGTGGAGGACCACTAGATGATGTTTCAAATATATAGTATTTTCGGACAAGAATATTTTTGAAAGTTGCATTTTGACCCCGTGATCTTCTATGCAACTAATAAGAACGGTTTGAACATTTTTGGTAGGAGACCACCAAGCAAGCATTCCTGTTGATTTTGGTCAAATTTCCATTAGCTGTTTAGGGTAAGAAGTTGTTTTCTTAATATTGTTTAATGTTAAAGTGTGAACTCCGCGGCAATTTTGACAACAAGGTCATACTTTGATCAAATAAGACAAGACGATTTTTGACAATTGCATTTAAAACATTTATTTATTGACACAGTGACCTAATTATGCAACAAATAAGAACCAGAACTATTTGACCAATTTCGGTAGAGGACCACAAAGGGATCATTCCTGTTGAGTTTCCTCAAATTCCCATAAGCGGTTAAGGAGAAGTCATTCGAAGCTTTCCTTATAATTATAATGCCATGTAAAATTGTGACACCCGGGCTGGGGTCAATTTTGACCCCAGGGCATAATTTGAACAACTTTGGTAGAAATCCTATAGATAATGCTATATACTAAATATGAAAGCTCTGGGTCTTGTATTTTCCAACAATGCGATTTTTAAATATTGCATTTTGAAATACTATTTATTGACCCCTCGATCTACTTCTGTAACCAAATGGAACGGTTTGAACAAATGTGGTAGGGGACCACCTTGGGATCATTACTGTGAAGTTTGGTCAAAATCAGAAGAAAAGTTGTTTAAAAATTGTGATGGACGGTCGCACGGACAGACTGATGGACGGACGATGGACGGCGAACAATGGGCCATTACAAAAGCTCCCCTTGAGGATAGTGGGGTCCTCAGGTGAGTTAAACCACCAAACTTGGTACCTTTGAATAAAGATTATTGTGTCCTTTTGTCTTTTGAATCAAACTCTTATTCATGTACTAGTATATTAAAACCCGGTAACTCGTGTATTTGTAAAGAAGCCAAAATGCAACCGGTGTTTAAGTAGCACTGTGATGGTTAGAGCCATTGTGTTTTATTATTTAATGGCAAATATGTAGAAATCACTTTTTAAAAATACTTTTAAAATATCGAAGTGTTCTGATCAAATCAAGCAGTTTTAAATTGTTCATTTGCTGTACATTTTGTTAGCTTTAAAAGCTGAATGAAACTGAAACATGCAAACAAAATAAATAGTGGGTTTGCCTTTCTAAAACAACTGTTAGAGTAGACTCTATATTATTACAAATATCTAATTACAGGATGTAAGACAATTCTGCATTTACAAAAGTTTTTGTTTAAACTTTTCCTAATTTTCCTACTCATTTTTAGTTAAATCAAGAACGTATTAAAACTATTTCAGTACTGACATTCAATATGCAAATAATAAGAAGTTAAAAATGAATGTTCACGAAAAGGAAAAAAATATCATATAAAATGTGTACAGTAATACAAAAACGTATTTGTGCCTGAAGTGAAGTTTAATTATTATTTACAAATAGATCATTATATAAACAAAAAGCTACATACTTTTATTAATCAACCACACAAAACAACAATTTGATAACTACCAATATATTGTCTCTTTTAATTTAATTGGTTTGAATTTTAAGTTTTTTACCATAAGTGTTTCTTTTGTGAATAATCTTTTGATCATGGATCAGTATTATATATGTAATAATACACATATATGTAGCCAGTGTCGGCCCAGGTAGCATAGTTGGTGGATCAACTGACTTGCAAGCAGGTCGTGGGTTCGATCCCTGCTTGTGTAAATGACTTGTCTGGTCTGTCTGCAAATGGCAATACTGGCAGGAACTACACGGCTGACTTTTATGGCCTGCCTACATGCAGTAATGTTTGGGTGATCAATTAAATAAAACTTTATAAAACACATACACATATACACATTTTAACGGAGTGACTGCTTGTGTACAGGAAATGTACTTTAACCTGTTCTTTATTTAATTTATTAAATGGTAAACACATTTATATTTTACATTTCGCAGTGTGCTAGTATACCCTTACAGGTTACTGACATAGGTGGCTTCTAAATATAGATAATTTAATACAGAAACAGGGTTGAGTGCACTTCTCCCCTTTGTGTACAGCATATACTTCTTTATTTTAACCCAGTATACTGTATAAGACCTTAGTTTGGCTGCATAAGTATAACGACAATGTTTTCCCTATCATTTTCAATTATATAAATATTCAATAGGTTGACATTGTATCAATGCAAACAATTTCACTATCGCAAACTTTAGTTTTGATTTGTACTCATTTATTTGTTTACAACATTACAAACATCAGTTTATAGAAATAATTATGTAAGGACGAAGCCAGCAGATGCCAAAATAAATGTGAATATGACTCACTCCAGTTCATTTTAAGTTCGAACTTCTAAAGAATGAAGTCGCCACCTTTTATATTCATTCCGTTCGCACACAGTAGCCATTCTTTGCTTTTTACACCTTTGCCAGTTGTACCGTTTGTAAATGGGTAATATTGCACAATCATAATTTAAAATTATTTTTCACACATAATATATCATCGTTTTCACATGTCGGTGTATCGCCATCGATATCTATGTTTAGATCTAAATTTGTATCAATAAATAGAATATTTTAAGCATGTTTTCTTGCTAAATTTAAAAAAGGAATGATCAAAAGTTGTCTTAACATGCATTTATACACTTGTCGCCAATCCGTGCGTCAGATACGTGAACAAACTTTAAGTAAAGGGATGTTTAGCACGATTAAGCCATATACCCTCGCCAAATACACCTAAATGTTATCAAAAGCTTACCAAAATATTGTAAAGATTAAACTATTATAACAGGTTTATGTGTTTTCGTATATTTACGTAACGAGTAGTGTGTTGGACGTTCAAAGTGCATCAACTACGTTAACAGAAACATGTTGACTCTTCAATTGAATACTTCTTAATTCAGTTTAACATTGACCTTTAGTTACTTGCTGTTTGTTTATGTACAATTTATGAAGATATATTTTGCCACAAACTGTACTTGGCTTCATGTTTTTATTTGTAATCAGATACGTTTTCATTAAATACGTTAACGTAAATACAGTTTTACCAGATTGAGTTTCGATCAAAATCAACGATATTTCGATTCCTGCAAATTTCATACAGCAGCATTTGACGTCAATTATGCACAGAAGTTGCATTACAGTAGTTTCATATACTAGCGTTCTATTATTTGTAACATATACATTTCAAACGACAACACTCAACGGCAATGTACATAGATTTGGTCTAATCGCTGAGCCAATAATAAAGTTTGATTTACGAAATTATAATGAGCTTTGATAACAATGCTTCTCATTGGTCAATGTTTTATGTAAATATTGGGCAAAAGCCTAGACAGCTGCGCAGAAAATGTTAAATGAAAACAAATGCTTTGTTTTAGTATTACGCGACTTTTTAATATATGTTTATGTAACAAATTTTGTCGGTTTAGATTTTGTGTTTGAAATATATACATAATTATATTTCAAGTATTTAGCATGATTTTGGATAAATTCATTGTTTACTATGCTATTTATGTTAACGTATCTGGCGTAACTACTAACGAATTTGATTTTTAAGTAATTTGCAAAACAATACTAAAATGCCATGATATATTATTACCATGTATCTTATAACAAAACTTCTAGAGATACATTGTATAATTTAAAATTATTCATGTAATTTCGATGTAATCGAAATACGCATTTATCATCCTGCAAATAATAATAACTCTCATGGTAATTAGTTAAATACGTATCTGATGGGAGAATTATACCTTCCCATTAATACCTTCCTGTTCTGCATTGTTTCATTGTTTAGAAACGGTCCACTGTTTGTTTAATGATGCGCATGTATTAAAGTTACAATATAAAACATAATTATTTAAAAACTTTACTTTTTTCCCTTTTACAAGTTCAGTTTGGAACTTAAACTGAATTTTAACGTTCTGTCATTGTATTCCATAAAATCTTACAGTTTTAATTACACTTCTTGTTGCCAGATTTGATGATGGCAAGTGCACAATAAATAGTATACAGTAGCTATGAAGCTATTGAAATGGCCGATATGGCAGTTTGATGCCAAACTCTGACACAATCAGAACCCCACGACGATGTCTGCAGTAATTGGCATCACGAAGAATATGGAGTGCAAGTAGTCCTTTTGCTGATCCAGATTGTGATCTCACGTGAGTTCCACGTGAACAACAAGGCAATGCGGAAGTTAATATACTAAAGACTTGGTTGGCTTGTGAAGTGCATTGTTTGTTAAGTGTTTTAAAGGATGATATTGAATGGATGAGTTTTTATGACTTTTCTTTAAACCCAAGTCAAAATAAGTTGAAATTGGTAACCCTAACGCTCGGCTAGGATAACATTCAAGAAAGCACAGCTGCAAACAACATATCAAAAGTCAACATGAAGCTTAAATCATCTCGAAAAGGTCGAGGCCGTTTCACTAACATACTTAAGTATTCGTAGCTAATCATTTAAGAAATGAAAAAGCACAACTCAAATGTAAAAAAGAAACAAATTTGTTTCACCATTAGACACTTGAGTAACTTTTCCCCTAAGTTTATGCCAGCGCAGATCATTCATAACTTTTCATAAAGCGTAAAAAGCGGTTGTGTTGCATATTACAGTGGGTTAAGAAAATGTTTATTTTTTTAAAATAAAACAGTTTTAATTACTTTTATATTGTTTTGTTTTTCAAAATTAATTAGTTATTGATTAGAAAAGAGATCAATGTTAATGGACGGTGTATTTCCTAATTCAGATAGAATATCTGTTTTAACTTTCGTTTCATCAAGTTTAAAATGACTTAAATCAACCCTTATTACATTAAAACTGGAAATATGCTGTGTTCTCAGTTTTCCATGGTAAAGTTCAGATGTCTTATTGAAATATGAATCAAAATAAGAATATTAAGCTACATTTATAAAACAGAAGACTTTGCTTAGAAATCGAGTTATTAACACGTTATTTTGAGAGAACGAATTAATCATCTTGAGGGAACGAGTTAGTTGTCTTGAGGGAATGTATAACTTAGTCGTTATAACGAGATATTAATTAGTTTCCTTAGCTAATCAATAACAATTGGCGATACTAACAGCACTACTGCATGTTTGTATCGCCAATTTATATTATAATTATAATTTCCTGAGTGCATATTGAATGGTCATTGGAGTTCTACAACTATTTGGAACAAAGAACCACCTGTTGTTAAAAACGTACATATACTGACCTGCAACAAAGCTTTTCTTTAAATCCAATAAAGTATTATGCCTTGTGGAATGGAAAGTAAAACACTTGAAAATGGAATATCTTGTAAACAGCGCTTTGCAGCATTCTTTTAGACGTCAACATTACTTCATTTTACTACTTGTCCGGGATTAGCTTAACTAGTGGCTATAGCACCGACGTCGTTTTTCAAAGGTTAGGGGTTCGAGCTCTACCGTGAACAGCAAAGGTTTCGTCAAGATTGATGCGACCCATTGCGCTATTTCTGGCTTTTTGTCTTTCTCTGTTGTCTCATGTTCGAAAATAGTCACTTGCGGGGATTGCGGGATTTAACGCTTTGATACAATCTTATCAGTGTTCAAAGGTTGTGTGACCTCTATCAACCAAACATCAATCAACATTGATCGTCGGTCCTCAGACCTTCGATTTCTTCTTGTTCTTATCCTTTCAGTTCTGTAGTGTAAATTTGTATGTGAAATGTATCATAATAATTTATTTGAAAAAAGAGAAGTTATTTCTAACACACAGAACAACATAAAACACATAAAAACACCAAGACGCAACATGCATTTAGAAAAAAACTGTTTTATTGTTTTTTGGATTTTTATTTTTTAATTTAATTTTGTATGTATAGTTTCTTTATTACTGCCTTATGGCGACTTATCAAATAAAGATTTGTTTCGAGCTATATTGGTACCTTAACTTTTATTATAACATTACATGCAAACACTATCAAGATATATTGAATGTTTAGTTTGTAGTAATATTCTTGTTATAAAAACATCTCACAAATACATGTTGGTTTTATATTTATAACATCTGCTTGCATTTAGTAAACATCAAGTGAAAAGTAATATTTAGTTATTTGCTGTTTGATTGATAAAGTATGCTTCACTCTGAGCTTAATATTGGCGTAGCACTCAAGTTTTGTGTCCTTTGCATAACTTAATTGTTACAAGCTTTTAGCACAAACAACATTGTTCGTTTGGTAGTTTTGTTTTCTCTGATATATATTAATAATGGTAACGTACACAATAGCGGTAACGGACACAATGCATAACGACTAGAGGATAAAGAGTGATTTTGTAGGTGTTTGCGCACACTTTTGGTCAGAATTAAACTGATGAAAGAGAAAGCCACTCTGTAGAAAATGCCCCTATCAAGGAGGTGATCTTTTGTTGATAATAGAGTTTTAGAGTTTATTTCAACATACATAAGGCTATTAAGCCATGCGTACACAATATATACAACAAAAATACATATAAATATTCAGTACAAAATATTAGTACACTATAAATAAACATGTGGTTGGCTTGTGGTCAAGGTATACATTTCAAATAAATGCATAATATAATGACAGTGGAATTTTATACA
>Ga0224511_10003299_pt1 | contig 11521 bp, 5 predicted proteins | sample SF_May12_sed_USG_2_FD_169988 | JGI IMG/M metagenome (GOLD analysis project Ga0224511, IMG submission 169988) | Sediment microbial communities from San Francisco Bay, California, United States - SF_May12_sed_USGS_8_1 | ecosystem: Environmental > Aquatic > Marine > Sediment | place: USA...
GCTGCTGCTGCTGATGTTGTTGTTGTTGTTGTTGTTGTTGTTGTTGTTGTTGTTGTTGTTGTTGTTGTTGTTGTTGTTGTTGTTGTTGTTGTTGTTGTTGTTGAAGTTGATGAAGAAGAAGAAGAAGAAGAAGAAGAAGAAGAAGAAGAAGAAGAAGAAGGAGGAAGAGGAGGAGGAGGAGAAGAAGAAGGAGGAGGAGAAGAAGAAGAAGAAGATGATGATGATGATGATAATGATGATAACGATGATGTCATCGTCGTCGTCGTTGTAGTCGTCGTCGTCGTTGTTAAATAGCATTACAAACAAACACAACACACAAGCAACTTTTTATATTTCAAAAGGATGCAGCACAAAAATTATATCAACATCTACCTCTCTTGTCATATGACCCAGACTGCATAGGCGTGGCGCCTGGCTCTTTAATGGTGACGTTGGCGCGACACAGACCGGACACGTTGAAGAAGGAGAAGTATACGGACCACATGGTGTCCACGGGCCCGAGGGCCACGAGTTCCACGGCGCACTGGCCTCCGCGCGTCAACGTAGAGTCAAAGACAAGTTCTCCCCCTTGGACCTCGATTTGACGTCCACACCATTCGGACATTGACCCTGGAAAATAAGAAAGTTGATTATATGCTGGACGATGTCAACGGTCTGAAAAAGTAGATGATCTTTAGAATCGGTGAGATGTAGATTTAAACTATTACATTTACGGTGGTTTTGACATTGTATTTTTGAATACTGTGTACAGTATTCATCGGCGGAACTTTCGACCTCTGCCAATTTTTTCAGTAGGTTTTTATGTGGTTTAAAGCAGAAAATAACAAACATCTTTGGACTGTGTAAATATTTAGTTTCGATTGTATAATTTTTAACCTTTGCAAAGGGGTCGTCCTTTACATGTAGGTTGATTGTTGAGATCTGAAGGTGGATAATAAAACTCGAACAATGTGATAGAGCAGCAAGGTTGCAGTTGTCAATCAGATTTATTTTATTTTTTGGATTCATATTTGATCAGGAAACTGATTGGACACTTTTATTAAAATGAAACAAACGATGTCATTTGCACTTTACTTCATGTTAGTTTGATACTTTCTTAAATAAATAATAAAAATATGTTATTTGCCCGTCTTGTACTTTTGTTTTGTTGAGGGTGCGTGTTCAGTGCCCGGATCAGAGCCTTACTTTTTGTTTTAATTGACTTACAACACTACATGTATAATGTAAGGTTTTTGAAATATATATTCAATTTCTTTTACAGTGTCTAATCTCAACTCTCACACAAAGCAAATTGAATAAACATCTTTGGGATTTAAACAGGAAATAATATTAATTTATCTAAGTATTATCCTAATGTTATATGTAAATTGGCGCAGTTGTCTTTTATTGATCGCTTAGTTCTTTTTATGGGTCGCAAAGTTGTCTTTTACGGATCGTGCGGTTGTCTTTTGTAGATCGCATGCATGGTTGTCTTTATGGATCGCGTGGTTAGCTTTAATTTCTGGATCGTGTGGTTGTCTTTTATTGATCGCGCGGTTGTCTTTTCTGAATTGCGCGGTTGTCTTTAATTTATGAATCGCGTAGTTTTCTATTATGCATCGCGTAGTTGTTTTTACAGGATCGCGTGGTTCGTGACATTAAGTATGACCTCATTTACGATGTATGCGCTCAAGTGCATGTTTGAATTATTTGCCAAAACTTGCGACGAAAATAAAATAATTATGTAAAACAAAATTGTCATTGATAGGGCGTACTAGCCAGCGAAGCCCCATAGATCTCTCTTTTTAATTGTTGATTTATGTAAATAGATTCTTTGGATGCGTTCGATTGACAAGTTCAAAAAATTGTAACAAATAAGATAATTTCAAAACAAACTTAAATGTGCAAAACAGACAATTTATTAAGATACCAGTAGCTCTGAAGACTTGCCTTTATCGATACTCACGTTTAAGTATGCTGTTTATTACTTATTAACAGTAAGTATGTCACTTATTATATCACACTCATGTAACCGTCAATTGGCAATGGCAATATCGATTTAAAAGATTGCATGAAAGAGAGCATTGTTTTGTTTTCCATTGTTTGTGCAATGTGTCAGTGTGCACGGTTAGCAGGCGATTTTACGCTATTCACAATCAAGTAGAACAACATTTACTTTTTGTTGTTGATGTTTACCATATTAATGTCGCAGATTTTAACTCTTCTCAGCCTAGAATTCGTTTCTAATGATAATCAAGCGTAAGCCAGCATTTAGTAAATGTCACTGGTTAATGGTTGTGTGCAGGGGGTGGGGGTTGGTGCGTTTATTTCACGACACGCTCGGACATTACCATTTGGCTTCGGGGCATACAGATTGTTAATTTGTGTTAGTGGCATACGGTGTAAGACACTGGAACACCCATCACACATGACAGACCATGTCTTAAAGGTGGGGCACCGATACACGGGGTTTTTTCCCCTAGAGGAACTGTGTTTAGAAAGTTTAGTTTAGGGGGTCGAACTTGCAATCCCTGGATCGGTAGTTCAGTGTTGTTTACAACTAGACGAAGTTGTTGATGGTTTACGATGTGTATTTTTATGGCGTTGTATAAACAATGTTCCAACAATGTTTTTATCCCTTAGGTCCGTTTGTGTCCTTTGTCCTGTATGTTCATTTCAACAAGTGCGCTACTTCTTTAGTGTGACCACATAGCGTTAAGGATGGTCTTTTAAAAGCCTAAGGGGTACAATTGAAGGATGTTGCATTGCTTTTCATGTCCAACTTATTGTTAACTTTTAACTTAACATACGTTTGTAATGGTTACTTACTTAATATATTATAATTAGTGCCAACGCAATAGCATATACTATATGACGTCTATTTCCGCACAAAGGTTTAATCATTTTGCCACCTCCAACCCCCTCCCCGGAACTATTTAATCCTGGAATTCTAATACAGAACACAGCTTTCTTGCCCAAGACAAAGCGGCTTGTCCATGGTTGGGGGTCATTCTCTCCTCTTCCATCCCGCTCAACTGCGGTCTGGCCCGGTGAAACAAAAAAGTTAATTTGATTTTTTTTAAATTATCATGTATAATGTTACCAGTTTTGTTTCTATTTCCATTTTGTTCCATTTTGTTCCAACTACCATGAACAAAAAATGATTTGCGTGACAAAATAAGGGGTTATAGTTAACGTATTTGGTGTTGATGTACGTGTTTTCCGTTTTTAATTTTTAGGTCCGGAAAATCCATCAGCCAGCACATTAGTTTGTTGTGGCCTATTAAAGCCGTTTTACGACAGTGCATGAGTTGCACCAAATCTACTGCTTTTGTCTTCATGTGATATTACCATGTTTTGTTAATGTCAGTTTAATCTAATCTTATCTTTTGAATAGGAAAATGATTACCTTTGCAATATTAAATAATCACTCAATAATGATCTTTATTCAAGCCATTGCTTATTAATTGATCTCAGATGCATTAATATTTAGAATGAAGTGTTATAGTGGAAAATTATGAAATAATACTTGCATAATAGCATATAATGTCACAGTATAAAGGTGCATAGCAAGAATCAGCTTATAATTATTATGTAAATTATGTAAAGTTGTTTAAACTCACCTTAGCACGGTTTGGGCATTAACATGGGCAAACAAGAGGGCCCAAAGGGCCCTAGGTCGCTCACCTGAGAAAAAGGTCAAGGGTCACAGTGGAGCCATTTACAGAGGACCACTAATGTAGTCCACCAAATATAAGTTTCCTTATATAAATCAATGTAAAATTGTGACCTCCGTGGCGGGGTCAATTTTGACCCCAGGGGCATAATTTGAACAACTTTGGTAGAGGACCTCTAGATGATGCTATAAACCAAATATGAAAGCTCTGGTCCTTGTAGTTTAAGACACGAAGATTTTTGAAAGTTGCATTTTAAAAACCTATTTTTGACCCCGTGACCTACTTATGCAACCAACTGGAACCATTTGAACAATTTTCGTAGAGGACCACCCAGGGACCCTTCCTGTTGAGTTTGGTTAAATTCCCATAAGCGGTTCAATATAAGAAGTCATTTGAAGTTTTCCTTATATAATTCAAGGTAACACTGTGACCCCCGGGCGGGGTCAATTTTGACCCAAGGGGCATTATTTGAACAACTTTGGTAGAGGACCTCTAGATGATGTTATATACCAAATATAAAAGCTCTGGGTCTTGTAGTTTCAGAGGAGATTTTTAAAAAAATTGCCTTTTGTAAACCTCGTGACCTACATATGCAACCAATTAGAACCATTTGAACAATTTTGGTAGATGACCACCCAGGGACCATACCTGTTGAGTTTGGTTAAATAAGCGATTCAAGAGGAGATGCCGTTTGAACTTCTCCTTATATAATTCAATGTAAAATTGTGACCTTCGGGGCGGGGTCAATTTTGACCCCAGGGGCATACTTTGAACAACTTTGGTAGAGGACTTCTAGATGATCAAATATGAAAGCTCTGGGCATTGTAGTTTCAGACAAGAAGATTTTTGAAAATTGCATTTTGAAAACCTATTTTTGACCACGTGACCTACATATGCAACCAACTGGAACGGTTTGAACAACTTTGTTAGAGGACCACCAGGATCATTACTGTGAAGTTTGGTCAAAATCCAATGAGCGGTTTCAGAGGAGAAGATATTTAAGTAATAAAGTTGACGGACAACGAACGACGGACGACGAACGACGAACGACGCACGACGACGGACGACGGACAAATGCCGGTCACAATAGCTCACCCTGAGCACTTTGTGCTCAGGTGAGCTAAAAATCTAAACTATCCCTAAAAGTCTAAATAACTGCGTAATAGAGCATAAACAATAGCAACCATGCTAATTTTGAAGAAAAATGTGCACAAACCAGGACAATTCCAATATACCATTCATTATAAATGGAAATAATTTTGTCCACGGCCACAAAAAGGATTTACCTCATATTACATGCATTTTTCATCCTTTACAATATGTAGTCAAAATATATCAAAATAAATCATGTCAGCAATTTTACATCACATTTATTTGCTAAGACTCTTACCTAAATCATATCTTAAGATAAGTACTTTTCAACCCAATGTTCTGTGCTCTAGCTCCTTTAAGAAACATGCGATAATTTGTGAAAGCCAATTGAGAGATATGGAATGTCAAGCCGTGTCCTTTGTTGCAGAATACTGCATAACTGAACGTTTGATAGTAAATTGAAAATGTCTTTACTTTACAATTCCTTAAGGGTCATCGCGAATGTATAACATTATCGGAAACGCGAAAGCCTGTCAAGGAAAACGCGAAAACACGAAGATGATAATGCGAAATAATCGTGTTTTTATCATCGTAGTTCTGTGTTTTCGTTGTCGTACTTTCGTGATTTCGTTTTAGCGTTTTCGTCACAATATCTTCATCTTAAACGCTTTACCAAAACATATGATTTTAAAGTCACTATAGCGGTCAGACGTTTTATTGAATTAACATCACTCTCATTGCAGACAGAACTAGTCCTATAAATAAGACTACCCATACTTGTCCTAACGTCCTATGGCATTGGACTAAGATAGAACATAATGTGATATGCAAATAAATATATTAATAAATATTTTAAACAAATGTGAATGATTTGTAAAATCTGGTCTAAACGTGTTTCTTCTCATATGCATAAACTTTCACCTATGTTTACACGCGTCATTGGACAAGTTCTATATTAAAAATGTAAAGAGTACTCATTTCTTTGATGACAGAATCTATAATCTTATATTATTAAGCATATATATATAATAATTATATATATTTGTTTGTTTACATGTTAATTTTCTAAAAGTATAAGTGTTCCACTGGCGGCGCTGAGCTTCTCACATACTTCTATATGTAGACAACGTACATGTATTCATAGGCTAGCATGTATGTGTGAGAAACAAATTATTCGCAAATAGTCATAAACATTCCGCCAGTGCCTTTATTCTTGCTTTATTTGAGCCAAACGCTTGAGTCATGAGCTGCTTATCGGCAATTGCTCGAGAGAATGAAAAAAGTAAAAACATGGTTATCTGGTTTTACAAAAGTCTTTAGAAATTCAAGATTTTACCAAATCTGATTTACGTATAACATTAAACAATGTTGCTTTAAAAGACGTAAATTGTGAGAAATTAGACCTCGGTCAACTCAATGAATTGACACTATTTAACGTAAATGTAAATCGGGCAGCGTTTTTAATGAATTGACAAGTAAATACAATGTGTTTAATACATGGGCAAAACCATATAAATGTAATAAAACAAAACCAATTGACCAGCATTCATAAAGCGCTTGTGTGTATTCAATTCACTTGATAACCTTATTATGTGCGCTCAAACCATGTCAACACAAGTAACCATTAAAGAAACAAGATCATGTAGATGTCATATAGCAAAGGAAAAGACAAAATACGATTCGTCTTCAGTGTTTCTTTCTACTTGGTAATGTATTAAAGGCTATTTTTTAAAGAAAAAAAAACTAAACTTTGAAAAACGAAACACATGAATAAATTAGCATGCACATGTGCACGCACTATGTATTGTAATGTCTTTTATATCTCATATATGGTGGCAATTCTAAAGTTCGTGCCTATAAGTTACTGCATATTTCACTGGTATGCATTGACAGGACTAAATAAACTATTAAAGTAAACTGAAGACGAGTGCAATTTCTGTCCACTACACATCATAAATGTGTTTATGTGTTTATGTGGTGTTTGTTCTAGTCTCATTCTCCAATCATGTAGCTCAGATTTAACAGTTTATATTTCATAAACTCCTACATTTTTCAAGTGTTACTAACCTAAATTGGCATTTATCCCATGGCTGTGGAAAATCAGCGACGGACACTAAGTCATATTACAAATAAAACAATATTACGGACACGGTTAGTAGGGATTTAGAGCATTATAACAATATGAAATACATATATTTGTCTTTTAAAAATTTGAGAATAGTAAACAAATTCCGGGTTATTTTGGATCATCCCTCGTATTAGTATTAGACACATTCACATACGATAAACATGTAAATTTCAAGGTCATCCGCTGCGCGCTCGCTACGCTCCATTACGTCTAATCGACATGTCGATAAATGCGTTATATTATAACACTTAACATACAGATGACTACACGGATGTAATCACACTATATTTAATGATTTTATGATAGTTTACTATATATAGCTGTTGCGAGAAGATGCTTAAGAAAAGTATTAACTCAAGTGGCTAAATGTGACTAATATTGATGCATGGAGTGATCGGTATCTAAAGGGTTTACTTCTTTGTTGTTATTTCTTAAAGTTTTAATATACAGGTGCCATAGTAAGTTCGATATACTAATAAGTTACAATATTGCATCTATGTATAGAATGCGTGTAAAAAAGTACCCATACTAAGTAGTTCATGCACACATATGTTAGAATGTAAACTTGTATACATGTACTGCTTATACGTGTCTTATGTTTTATACACTAACATTTTTTGTAAATATGCCCTTCAGGATGTTCACAAATTATCTTTGAAAACTTAATTTTGATAATATATAATTAAATCGAGCATACCAAACATATTGATGTGACTTAAATATATCATTCATTTGCCTTTGCACTGTTTTTCTCTCATATCCACTAAACTTTAAGGATAGTGTTTTTATAATAGAAAACAGTTGTAATCACAAATGTGCAAAATGAATTATATAATTATATCAAATGCAAAGTAAATATTTTTTATATAATCATGCTTAAGAGAGTTTAATAAGAAATTAAATAAAAAAGAGCCTATCTTGTCCCTTTAAACGTTCAATCTTAATACATAACTTTAGTATGCGTATCAGTTTAAAAGTTAGTGCTTTGCATAAATTACTTGTTTTTGAATATTCATTGCTTAAACAACGATCAAATTACAAAATCTCATTTCAAATAAACAGAATGTGAAATGTAGGGCCTGAGATTCGTCTATAGTAGGTCTTTTTAAAACATAAAATCTACATTCTCCCTAACTTAAGCAACAGCGATATCTAAAATTAAAACCAATTCCAGTTGTGATATTAAATAAAGAAATTACCATTTTACTTTATAATCTGTTTGTTATACGGTTTTGGTTTAGCGCAGTGTGAAGTAACCCAGTATTTTCTTTCGCATTCATTCTGATAAAGAAATCTTAATAGCTTAACGAACCATAAATCCGCCTTAAGAAAACGGATTGCTTTCGTTTCAAATGTCAATAAAGGCATTTCAAAATAAAACATGCACTCATATATCGAAGTTTAAATTATCTTACTTACATTTTAAGATTTCGTCCTCAGCCAAAAGCGACGAAGAAAAGACACACACAACTAACAAACATGTTCGAAAAACGCGTATTCCAAAATGTGTATCCATTTTTCTTTGTTTAATTACACGTACATATATTTACTTGATCTTAATATGGTCATTTTCTTCCATTTTTGTGACGATTTCACGTAAACAAGAACGTATTTTCACTGCACAACTACATTTCCGAACACACCACACACAACGCACACATGAAAAGCACAAACACAAAACGTTTGACTAATCGCATTCGTAAACAGTTTCTTCTGTGAGTGACTGTGTGACGAAAAACGAAAAGTAGAATTGTAAACATAAAAAGCCGTGAGCCCACAGTTGCTTCAAAAACGTTAGAGTTAAGGTCTATTGTTGATCTTTTCCACTGTGCTATACAAAATCACGTAAGAGCGACGGATAGAATTTCTCTCCAATACGATTACTGAATACATGGGGTGTACATTGTATACTTGTTATTTCGGCCATAACTTGCAACATTCAGGTCGGTTATAAAATCATTTGGCATGCATTTGGGAGAAGTGAATGTAAACATTGATCAAAGAAGGCCACACATTTTATTACTTATAATCTACAAAATCTTTCAACGTTTAACTTACTCCTTTCCACATTTAAGGTCACTGGGCAGACTTAGGCTTTAAATGTCGAGTACAAAAGTCCAGGACATCGTCTTCTAAATACCGACTATTTAAGCATAATCAGCTTTGATAGTCAATAGATAATAAGTATACTGAGAGGTGATACCTTTTATTTTGCAGTCATGTTTTGCGATGGCATGACTGATCATGACTTGATAACAATTAAATTAAAAACAATTACTACGCTTAAGTTGTGTATCGTATTATCGTTGTTTTATCAGTAATGAAGAATAGCTACGTCAGATTGTAATCTATATACTAATAAGATGAAGATCACGAATGAGTAAATAAGTTAAACAGAAAAGTTAATTGTTGTATCCCTAGTTTTATTGCTGTAAAGAGTTTTGTCAGCCCCCATATGACGAACACATTAAATGATTTAAGGACCTAAAAAGGCGAGTCCCATTTGTTCTATTTAAACTATACATGACAGAGATGTTCAAAGAAAAACGAATACAGTCGTCGCAGACAGAGTCGTGTTTAACGGCACCGAGTCAAACACAAACAAAGCAACATAATGTACATTTCTGAGAGTAAACAATGACGTTATTCTCTAAAGTAACTAGGGTTAAGTTTATACAAAAACGTTTTCAGAAAAACTCGGGTTTAAAAGTCGTGATATACCACAAACGGCTACGAACACTCAAATGTCAGGACACGTCGGTTGAGGTCACTTTCCAACGGCATGTGCTCGACCAAGAAAGGGCATCGTTCGTTTATGCTGATCTGATGCTATTTTATTGTAAATTAGTTATTTTGCGAACTCACATATGCGGTGCTCGGCTCTCATATCCGGACGGCGCTCGTCTTGGGGAGTTGAATATGTGGTTCATGTGTAAAAAAAATCTTATAATTATTTGAAACAAGTCTCTTTACAGCCTTAATCGTGTTTCTCGCAGCCTGGTGACGTAGTGAGAACACAATGAGAGATTACTGATAGCAAATAACAACTCTACGCGACAATTGCTGCTTGTGAAGAGAAATGGGATTCCTTTTCCCGCTAGATGTATCTTCGTATGCTAGGTTAAACCCTATAAATGAACAAAAGTCATTGTTCCCCCTTATATCATCTTCAGATATCGTCAATGAGTATTGTCAAATATTTAACACTCGTACAAATGTGAAACAGAAAACATTAACTTTTATGGCCTCTTTATATTTTATGACAAATTTTTAAGTGATTGTCAGTTTGCATAAAATGCTTTGTAATAAATACTTAATTGAATAGCAATTCCAGTCAGTATTATGTTCGTATCATAAGCATGCAAACTCGCTATTGTAATTAAGAACCAAATGCCCTGTACTTTATCATTGCGTAGTTATATTTCTCTGGTCCTCTGGGATCATGGATTGTATATTGGTTGGGTTTGATGCGCGAGTGGGTGTCGGAGATGTGGCATCTTTCACTTCTATTGATGAACAGCTTTAATACATTTAAAAGACCGAGGCTGCTGTTTTCCACATAAAGACTATGTTGTACTACCTTTTTAATTTTTATCAGTAAATATTAGGGATGAGACGATACGGTCATCACACGATACGATACGTATCGGTACGAAGGGAGACGATATGGTTGTTTTCGATACGATACGATACGATACGATACGATACGGATACTAATTGTAAAAATAAAAACATTCACAATATTCGTATCCTTTTATTGATGAACACAAAAGAAGTATGATTCGACTAGTCAGTTTTACAAACACAGTGGCAAAGTTTACAAAGGAATTAGATAAAACAAATCTCTTAGTTAGATTTAAGTTAAAAAAAACAATGCAGAGTTGAAGTTTTGAATAAGAGTGTGAAGAAAATGACTCTTTTGATTTTGATTCTATTAAAAAAACTTCTGTATTTACATGTATGTTACATGTAGGACAGTTTCATGGAATGTAATTATTCTTAACAATATAAATGACAATAAAGTAAATAGTAAACAATATACAATGTTAGATTTGAGATTTTTGGAATTTGACTAGAAATTCCAAAGTAAAATATGTCTAGACAATAAAATGTTTGACTAGACTGTGGAAGTTTGAACGTTAAAAACATTTTTTTCAATACTGTAACTTTTTAACCACTGAAAATGAAGAATAGTCCACTTAAAGGTCCATTTCAACAGGCATTTTACACAAACAACGGCCACAGATTATATTTCTTGAACGAATACGAAAAACTCGTCAAATACAAAAAAATAGAGACAACATGGTGACTTCCCCTGATTACAAATGTCAACGTCGTATCGCGATATATCGCGCTGGGCCACGTTACGTATCGTGAGCCGTCGTATCGATACTGTATCGATATATCGCCATATCGTCTCATCCCTAGTAAATATGAGTCCGGTCCAAATAAAGTCACAACGTACAAAACATGAGGGTGAACCAACACCCCCCCCACCTTTTAGGTACAATCTTCATCAAGAAACACAACAAACGTAGTATACATACTTAAAGGGAAGCTGTCTGATTCTTTCACTAATTACAATTATGTAGGAAACACAAAAGTAAGTGTATTGATTAAAAAAACTTAAGCCAACAAATGCACA
>Ga0224511_10003300_pt1 | contig 11521 bp, 10 predicted proteins | sample SF_May12_sed_USG_2_FD_169988 | JGI IMG/M metagenome (GOLD analysis project Ga0224511, IMG submission 169988) | Sediment microbial communities from San Francisco Bay, California, United States - SF_May12_sed_USGS_8_1 | ecosystem: Environmental > Aquatic > Marine > Sediment | place: USA...
AAACTTAAATGACACATTCACCTCAACTAGGGGATGTGCAGAGCCCATGTTGCTCATGTGTCAGCTCAAGGTCAAGGTCACAGTTAAAGGTCAAATATTTAACAGACAAATATTACACATTATGTCGTGTCCGCTCTATAACTCCTATACTAATGGAAGGATTTCCTTCAAACTTGAATGACACATTAACCTCAACTAGTTGCATAGTAGGCCGAAGTTATTACATGTCGAACGCCTCACATTTTAATTTTGCTAATTCATTCCTCTTCAGTTTGGCGGTAACCCAGTAGCGTGTGCGATGGGGATGGCTGTGCTGGACGTGATCCGGAATGAGCACATGCTCTCCAGCGCCAAGTCTGTCGGCAAGTGTCTCGTGGACGGCTTCCGCGGCATCATGGCACGCCACCGGCTCATGGGAGACGTAAGGTGAGCTGAAATTCTGTAGTGATAAATATTTTACCAATCTCTTCTAATATACCTTGAATGAATATTGATTGAGTCTTGATGTTAAACCAACATAACTGTAGTAAAAGTATTTTTTATTATTGGATTCTAAGTTTGTTTGGTAAAACAGTTTTTGTATTTACAAAAATGTATGCAAAAAATGTGTTGTTTCTCTTTTAATTTTTTATTCAAATTCATATTTAAATGTTGGTCAATTGCTATTCATAATGTTACACAGTTATTATACAGTATGCAGGCAGTTTTAAAAAACAACTAACATTTTGTCCATATTACAATTGCCAGTCATTGAGCGCCTGTATTGCGTGTGTCAGGGGTATGATTGCCAGTCATTGAGCGCCTGTATTGCGTGTGTCAGGGGTATGGGGCTACTGCTGGGCGTGGAGATCGTCACGGACAAGGAGAGCCGCAAGCCAAACAAAGACGCCGCCGAGGCCCTCGTGTACAAGTAGGTTTTTTTCTTTTTCATGAATCTTTCTAACTAAGAAGTTTTATTATTTCCATGCCTTAAGACTTAATTTATAACTTGATTGATGAGATGAAATAAAAGAAAACATTATTTGTATCAAAAGGTGCAGGACATTTTTGTATTCAAGTGTCAAGATTTTAGTGTTCTGTCTGCATGTCATAGAAATTATTTTTACACACTCTGTAAATAAATACTTTTTTTTTAAATTTTATAATCTATGCCTTCATCTCCGTCAGTATATTGTGAAATGTTGTAGACTGAAGGCAAAGAAGCTGATCACGTCTAATGAGGGTCCAGACAAGAACGTTATCATCTTCCAGCCGCCCCTGTGTTTCACTTGCGAGAACGCAGTGACGGCCGTACGCCTGGTAGATGAGGCCTTGACGGAGGTGGAGGAGGAAGACAGACAGGTACGGTGACAAACATTAGTGTGGGAAAGACAACAAAATATCGTTTGTCTTGGTTCATTTAAGGACTGATTCTTATTTTTGGGCTGTTCATGCAGTTTGAACGCGCTGTATAGATTTTCCACTCTCTCAGGGGCTTTTATAAATGCATGAACCACACAAAAATAATAATCATTCCTTATATTTACATGTTGTTTGAGGTATATAAAATGTTTTACATCTCTAAATGCGTTAGATTGGCAAGTGATACATTATTTTGCTCACTTGTAACTATTTGACATTAATGTTGTAATAAAATGTGGTTCTGCTATAAACCCACAAAATCCAAGTCAGTTAGGTGTTGAACATTAAATTTGATATCACAGTTTAAGAACTAAATAGATATTGTTATGAAATGTTGCTGTAGGTATCGGAGAGCAGTGACATCACAGTTCCGTTGAGTGTGTTGACTGCCTCGAAACACAAACTGGACAGCGACGAGGATGACGACGACGATGAATCGCCCAGCAAACGACTGCGGCCAAGTTACGAGGAGGTGGACTGAGGAATGATGACGAGTTGGGTGTTGTGGAATATGCGGTGTTGACAGACTTTCTGAGCATTTTTCTTTACCTTATATTTGTCCAGAAAATCTTTGAAAACCTGTCAGACCTTATTGTAATCTGTTAAACATGTCAGTTGGTCTGACAAAGGTTGGTGGTTTTGTCTAGGCTAATCTGTCTTTCTGTGGTTGTTATTGTGACAGTGATCTCAAAGTGTTGTTTTAATGCATAAAAACAATTTAAAAAGTTTAAATGCAGTCACACATTCTAAATAACATAGGTTTCAGCATTGGTTTTATACTGACAATTATTTCTGAAGTGTCAGGAAATTTGGAGTACAGTCATTAACATCTAAGGGTATGTTAATCTGTCTCAAGATATACGGATGCTTGGTAGGTAAGAGAATACTTTTGTTCTACCGGTATCCTAAATTGAGCATGTGACTAACATCATGCCTTGGTGTACTTTTGTGTTTAACAAGTGGAAATGTGTTGTCATTTACTGAGCTTACCAAAGTTTTAAAAGAAAGTTATGACAGATAGATTAGTGCAATATTATCAATTAATGTATCGAGAGAATGTTTGAAATGATGTCCAATACTCCGACAAATACGGGAAAGCACGTTACATCAAACATTGCATTTGCACGTTGCCAATTATACACAGAAAATTAAATTCAGTTTTCTGATTGCCACAAATGACGTTGTGCATTACGACTACATAATTTCCCGCATTTAGCGCACCAAATGTTGGGTTACTTGGTTCGACAACTGGATTGTCGGTACATCGCTTACAAAAGAATTTGTTGTTCAGCATTACTGTGATTGTTTTAAAATGTTATAAGGCTTTAGTGGAACATGTAGATAAATATTTGTGTACATATATATTGTTATGTTTTATTAATTGCTACCAGTGCTTATTGGGTCTACCTACATATGATTATAGTAAAAAAATATTGACGCAACAATAGATTGCAGTCATTGGATTACTTTGTTGGGGTGTGGGTGGGGGGATGCCAGTTATCATGGAACATTTGTTGGTTAACAAATATCTATTTTGTTAAAATACTAATAGTTAATAATTTTCTATTTTTAATGTGTATTGTAGCCTTTGGCATCCTTTCATTGAACGGGTCATTATAAAATGTGTTAATTATATTTGATATTGTTTCAAAAACAGTTTTATAACATGTTTCCTGCAGGGTCGGGAGTCATCACTTTTCACTTTGAATAATAAGATTTTGAGATTTATGTCCTTTTATGCCCCCACCACTTTAAAAGTCCAAGTGAATATGTGGGAGCACCGGAGTCACATTTCTAGATCTTTACTATATTATGAAATAGAATTGAATATTATATTGCAGCATAATTTTTGCCTAAATACAATAATCTTACATTCATGTGGTTTTAAAGACACACATTTGGCATCAAATTTAGTAAAATGGTTAATGATTTTGTATAATATATGATTAAATAATTATTCATGCTGTTGTTATAGGTTTTAAAGCGAAAAATACTTACACCACTTTAAAAAATATAATTTTAGATAATATATATATTTTTTTAAAGTTAAATAAAAGCATATTTTTTCATTTAAAATTAATGTCACCTTTTCATCAAGTGAAGAGAATATTAGTTTATGATGAAAATGTTCATTGTGCAGAATGATAAAGGACAAAGGACTTGCATATAATAATAAATTAAAAACTTTTGTTCAGTTCGTGGTTCTGTTTAATGTTGTAAGGAATTCTATTGTTCACTTTTTCATCACTGTTCTTTTTTTACCCTTCATGCATTGATATTAGTAACTCTATTATAAATTTGTCATTATGTAAGTTGTTGGGTGAATTACATGATTGTCTTCTCTTATTAACCATCAAACATTTCACAATGATTTTGTAATGTGTCATCAATAGAGCATGCGGCACAATGTCAAATTAGAATATGATTGTTAACATTTTTTGGCAAAAGCTTATATTTTAAGTCTTTGATTTGACACGATAAAGTAATGTTGATTTCAAAGTAAGAATAGTTATTCCGAAAGCCTTGGGCCTTGTTCCGATGTATGTGCACTTGTCTCAAGAATTCCAACCTAAATGAATATGAAATACATTTCAGTATGACCCATTTTATTTCATGTAATCATTATTGACAGCGGACCTCATTATTATTTGTATGCCAAATTGTTTATTGGAATTAATTAAAGTGGCCAGTTTTTTCGTGAAAAGGTCATCCAAGAAATAATGTTTGTTACTGTGGGCATGATAAGCTCTGGTTTTCATTGCATATTTGATATTTTATCCATTTTTCCTGTCATCATTTGATATATTGTTGTTTTGAATAAACTTGTCAATGTGAGCATATCTTTCTTCAGTTTTTAGCCAGTCATCATTTAAGGGGATAAGGCTAATCTTTTTATCAAATACATGTACATTGTAGATATCAAAGTAAGAGATGGTTGATAAACATTAAACAGAATTGAAAACCAACAGAATTACATATGTTTTTTACCTCTCAGTAAAATATTTCAGAATTAAATCTTGCACAACACAAATTTTTCAGCATAAGATATTAACAGACCTTAACTTTTGTGTTTAGTATATAATTCATGTTTTCTGCAATGATCAAAACATGCTTGTTTTAAGCTGAACAAGAAACTAGAAATTACAAAGCATTTTATTCATATACATTAACAACCTATCATCTCTACAAATCATCACAAATATTTATTAACATCATTAAATGAGACAAAAATCAAAAACATTGTGTATCACCAATACAAACATTGATATAGACTATTTAAACACAACCTTAGCAATGCTGTCAAGTTTACAAAAATACTTAATTATTAATATTTCAAATATTCCTAAACAGATCTACTTCTTGTTCTTCAAACGCTCTCGTTCATCCACTACAGTTTCTACAGTTTACAATTTTCAAGAGCTAAATATTACTTAAATATCACTTGACTTAAAACTAGGAATAGTTTAGGCATCAACTTCAGATGCATAATGTTTATAAGCCGATACTTGTTTCACATACACATTTGCTTGGAATGTTGTTAGGTCATTTGATGCAATCACACTTTGGTACAAGGCACAGACAAAGCCAGCTGGTCAAAGACAAAGATTCACGGAGACAAGCAAAGGAAGAGATTCAACAACAAAAAATTGATAAGCACACATAAAAGATTTGGACGGATAGTACCGGTAATAGAGTACAATAAATAATAAATATACTTAAAATACAATTATAATTATTAGAGCTCGTCAGATGAGATATGTGTAAAAAAAATAGCACAATGAGATGAAACATCTCAGAAGATCAGTTAAGTCAAGGTTCATATTACATGTATAAGTAACTATGGATGACACATTTGCTTTATAACAAACTCAATCAAAGAAGCCAAATGGCCTCGTATCTCCATAGACCAGACAATCTTTCTACAGAAAACAGACTGACTCACATTGAAAATAATGAGGTGAATAAGAAATCTTTTACCCAACATAAAAACATCTTTAAATACATCATTAATATAACTTGCTTTAAGACTGAAAATGGCCAATGTCAACAACGTTCAAACAAATGTAAGTGATATGTATTTTAGATAAACATGAGTTACTGAAACAATTTATCACATTATGATCAATATTATTGATATGGTTCACACTTCATTATAAAGACCATGTTCATTAATCAAGTTATTTACTTTGGTTGAACAGCAATCTATGTCAAGAAAGCACATTAAACATTGAGTATATACCATGATCTGTATGAACGGAATGTTCCTTATGATTTACCACATACACTGTAGACAATGGGGAAGATAAAATAATCACAGCCTGAATAACACACTTTAATTTTCTAGAATCGTAAGTCTGTTCAGCCACACAAAACTCATTAACAGAAGGAATGGCCTGGTAAACTTACAGAGCTGTGACGCTTAAATAAGTGTTTTAGAAAACTTGCTCATACTGACTATAGTCTGTCACAACTAAATCAGGACACTTCTGGGAATTTTAAAAATTCCAAACCATGAAACTGTACCATTTGAAGAGTCGGAGAATATTTCAATATCTATAAAATTTCCCCCATATAAATTTTCTTGAAAAAAATCAGAAAGAGTATCACATTTTCCCTAGCACATCATCATTATGATAAAATCATTGAGATGTCCCCGTATTACTCATTACTAAGTGTCAATCAGAAAGAATATCACATGGCCCCAGTGGGAGTGCCCAGCTGGATCCAAAGCCATTATTCTAGATGAAAATGTCAGAAGTTCCCATGACAATAATGTATCAGTTGAATCACAAGTCGTCATTGTAGATGGGAACATCCTCCTCCACGATATCGCCGTCCTCCTCCTCTCCGCCGGCCCGGAACCCGTTCATGTGCTTCGTGTCGGCGCCCGAGAACGGGATGTCGAGGGCCTGGTGCACCGTCTGGATCGTGCGCATGTTCACGTAGTACGCCATGTTCACACCCGAGATGCGACCCTTCATCTCCTCCATAGCATTGTATGCCTGAAACAATGGCATTGTTTGGTTAAGAACATATTTTCTTTGATACTCAGTACTGTTTCCTCATATAATCAAGTTTTAGTATCATTGGCAAATATTAGCAAATATCTGCTTAGCCATTTGCAAACCAGTCTAAATTTTAGGCAAACAGTAATTTGACTGTAATTTCTGACTTGTAAATATTTTTATAAGTGCATGAATTTTTCCATAATCTGAAACGGTATAAATCAGCACAAAGCAACATACCGCCTTCCATCTCTCCTTGCGGGCGTAGTGTTCAATGATGAAGCCGTAGACGTCGCCGGCCCGGAGGGCTGAGTCGAGATCTGGCTCCTCGAGGAGGACCTGGCACTGCTTGATGCCTTCCTCGCTGTCCTCACTGTACACACTGCCAACATCACGGGGAATAGTGGTTAATCACATGTGATATTTATACATCCCACAAAGACGCTTGACAAACTCAGGTTCGTCTAATCGAAAAATGCATTGATCGATGTCTCATTTACTGTTTTAACTGCACAAGAGATAGTGATTAATCATAGGTGATATGTAATGCATACTTTGGAATACACAGAGACATAAGACACTTGTAGAATTCAGGTTCATCTTATCAAAAAATGCATTGGTTGATGTCTTATTTACTGTTCTTACTGCACACTATGAAAACCTACTTAATCAGTGCACAGAGATCCCATTTTTTTTTACAATTTCTCATTTTGGTTTATTCTTCTTTTGTATTTTTATTAGGCCTTAGTATGACATGGTCTAGTATTGAATTAAGGACCTTCCCCCATGAGGCTAATACTCTATTATTGCTGTGGCACAAAGAAGGATGACCAAACAAAATACTTAATTTCCAAAAAATCAAGTACAAAATCACATGTCATATGACAGACTAACCGTCTAGCAGTGACAAACTTCTTGATGATGGTGATCTTGTTCTTGAGCTGTGCCAGCCTCTCCTCCTGCAGTCCCTCGTCGGCCATCTTGGCCTTGCTGAGACACTTGAACGCCTCTCCCAGGGCTCCCAGAGCCTTGTCATAGTTCTGGTACTCGTCTATCTCAACCTACAAGACAACAACACAATATATAATTTTAATGACTAAGAATATCATTTCTGTCTCACTTCAATTTTGTTTTGTATCTTTTTTTAGGAAAAGCCATTAACTTGGTTTAGTGATTGCATTCAGTCATGCAAGCTTCTCTGTTGTTTTTTTCTGTCAGAGCTGTCATGAAGTACATTCATAGAACGGTTTAGAACAAGTCTAAATCTTCCTTTTGAGTTTTCCTTTTACATCTAAGCAATTTTACACTGATCTCTATGTGCATTTAAAAATATCAACAATCAAGACTTTAGCCAAACGCTCAAAAAGCCTGACACTGTCTGTCCAAAATGTAGAGTACCTGAGCACATGCATCGTAGAATGCAGCCAGCGAGTCCAACGCGCGACCCTTGGTGTAGAAGCCGATGATGTTCTTCATCACCTCCGGGTCCTTGCGCCAGTCCAGGGACTGAAGGTAGTTGGCCGCCATCACATAGATCTCCTTCTGTCTCGACACACCGGCGAAGAATATGATCTTCTCTGTGTCACCGGACTTCAGCAGAGCTTTCATGGCCTGAAATATTGGTGAAGTGGGAATATGACTTTGATGGAGATGACATTACAGACTTATTTAAATCTTCTTTTACTAATTTTAATACATTTCAATCATTTTTTTTTATCAACAACTGAGCTTATTTACCATCAGAATAACAGGAATGATCATAACATCTACTCACTGAAATTAAGTTTAGTAACATCAATCTTACTAAACTATGTGACTCTTTTTTTAAAAATGAAATTTAAAAATGTCTGGATAAAGCCTTACCTTCATCTTATTGCCGGCCTGTGTGAACTTCTTGGTAGCGAGGTGGTACTGGCCCTGGTGCATGCAGACCTCGGCGATGGCCTCGAGGATCTTGATGCGCTCCATGGTGTCGCCGCCCAGCTCCTCCTTGCTGGGGGTCAGCTTCTCCGCCAGGTCCTCCGTGATCTCCACGTGCTGGTCCATGCAGATCTTCAACGCCTCCCAGTACTGAAGACAGGAACAATGGAGTTTTGTTTTGATTTCATTTTACAGGCTGTGGCTTTTAAAATAGGAAATCTGGATACCTCTCAATATTTTTTTGCTGATAGAAGCTTGTGTCTTTCGGGACTTACTTTTTCCCTCAGATGTACAAAACGATGCTCAACACTTAATTATAAATTTATAGTACTGTTCATTTTGAAAAATTGTGAACACTGCCCCGGTTTTGAGAACCTTATGCAAAAGCAAATTTTAGTTTGAAAGAAAGAAAATGTTTCTCTGTTGTCAACATTAACAAAATATGTTTTTTTGTAAACATTGCTCTAAAAGAATACTTATTACACATTGAAAATGATAAAACATTATCATTTACAGACTTTTCAAAGTTCTGGCTAAGCCCTAATCACTTACAAACAAACAACAACCAAGCTGTAGCCTACCTTCTTGCCGATCCCGAGGAGATCCACGGCCTTATCATACTGGCCGTTCTCCAGGAAGAAGTCGGCGCACCGTTTGAGCAGCTCCGGGTCAGCTCTCTCATCCAGGTCTCCAGAAATCATCTGCAGGGCACCAAACTGCTTCGTGCGGAACGCCAGGTCCAGCGCTCGAGAGAAATTACCAGCCTACAGTCAGATATTCACAATGTTAATCATGTAAAGAAGTAAGTATGTACTGTAATTTATATACAAATTCATGCGAGTTTTTGTTTGTTATTTAATATCAATAAACAGACCTGTGAGTGTATTTTAAATGGTTTTCTAAGATCCTTATGTTAAATGTCACTTTTTTAGCCAAAAGTTTAAATTGGTTTCAAAAGATAATTAACAGATGGTCTGTACAATTAAAAAAGCAAATGCAACAGTTTAAATTAATTTTAAAGAATAATACACAGACTACTTGGACACGGTATGATGAAATACCATAAACAGACCTTATGGTAGAGCATGACGGCCTTGTCTTGATGACCCTGCACATTCTCGTAGTATCGAGCCGCGTCTGTCATGTCCCCTGGCCGTCCCAGTAACGCCAGGTTCAACATTTGGTCATCATAACCATGCTCCTGGCAAACACAAACACACAAATGTTTAAAATAGACTTATCTCAGAACTTGTTAGAATTTGGAAAACCTTACTTATAGTGTGAATGTATTATTTTCAATTAAGGCACACGTAAGGTTGTACAATGCACTTGTAAAATTAAATGTTCTATTTATTCAGCCAATGGTATTTTGATCAATGCTGGCAAAAGCTCATTTTTAAATTCACTTCCAAAGCTAAAAACCATTCAAGATGATAGATACTGCGTGACAAAAGCTTCCAAACTTGCACAGCCTGATAGCGTTGCAATACGCATCAGCTCACTGAAAAGTCGACAAACTAGTCCAGCTCCCAAATCACATGCTCTGTTTACATTCATCATTTATGGAAGGTAATTGCCACAGGTCTAAGAAGTGTCCCACCTTGCAGAGCCTGATGGCGTTGCCGTACGCCTCGGCTCGCTGGAAGAAGTGGATGGCCTCCTTGATATGGTCCTGGTTCTCCAGCTGTCGCGCCAGGTGGTAGCAGCCCGCACGGTCACCCGTCTCGTTACAGATCTCACTCGCCTGGGGGAGAATAAAGGTAGGAAACATTTATGTATCTGCCAGATTACCTAAATTTATACTACTTGCACAGGGACTGAAGTGTATTCAGACAAAATTTGACTCATGTAACTAAGCATTTTTTGTTAAACTATGTAGCAGCTTTAAATTAATGATAATTATTCAAGAACTAAGTAATTCATTTTTTGACAAATATAATTATATAGTAATTGTAGGTTGTTTTTCAGAAATTTAAAAAGAAACATTTTTGAAGTTTGTTTTATATGTTTCTAATATTAATAACAGAAGAATTTTACTTTCAAAGATGTAAAAAAAAAAAAAACACTACATAATACAAATTCAAAGTAGTAACATCAAGACCTCTACCTTGTCCATGTTGCCACAGTAGCAGTAGACGCGCACAAGTGAGAGGTAATCCTGGGCCATCTCGTAGAACTGCAGGGCCGAGTCCATCTCCCCCAGCGACTCCATGTACTGCGCCCACCACTTGTGTAATGACCTGCACACCATGTTATTCATGTTAGATCACTGATAATGATATGGTTGGTATCTAGACTAACATGAAGCCAATATTTGCATTAGGGTTAACAATTCCTGACCTATGTTTGTGAAAACTATTTATACTATTTATGTAATGACCTGCACAGGCAACATTTACAGTAGAGTGAATTTGAACTTTGTCACCGAATGTGAAAAATTATACACCTGTCACATCGTTGTCACAAGGTTCGAATGCTTGTAACTCTGTTATCCATGAATTATTGAGCATAATAAATAAGTGTTTCACATCTATATGTTGTGTTGATGTTGTGAAATATGAATATGTATGGTCTATATTACTCACTTGTCCTTGTGCTTGAGAATGTACTGTTCCAGTGAATCTGGTTCATCAAACAACATTCGAGGCACCTCAAATCTGTGGGTGTCTGACTTCTCGTAACTGGAATGGACGTGGGTTAATGTCAGTAGAAAAAAATATTCTAAAATAAACTTGTTTAAATGCTAAACATTTGCTTCTCTAACACTTATAAGCAGGATATTGTTTGAGCAATATTAATTAGCAACAAGACTATTGATCAAACATGTTTAGTATATGTTTAGTATTCTACTATTAAAGAAAAATACCTAGCTATTAGCTATTTAAAACATGATTCAGAATAACAGCAGCTGTAGCTTTTGGTTCAAGAAGACTAATAACAAGCTTAGAAAATGAAATTATTCTGAAGGAGAAAATGTTGAAGAAATGTTGAATTTTTCATTAAGGTATAAAGCACAATGCAGGTTGGTTTAAGTTTGTGGAGTCTCAAGGTGTAGATACATGTATATTAAAATATGGACACTGTTTTGCGTACTTGGGTATGGCCTCGTTGAGTTCGCCCTTGCCCTCGAGGAACTTGGCATAGTTGTAGTAGGTGGTGCGCAGGTGGATCCTGTCATACATCTCGGCCGTCTC
>Ga0224511_10003301_pt1 | contig 11520 bp, 3 predicted proteins | sample SF_May12_sed_USG_2_FD_169988 | JGI IMG/M metagenome (GOLD analysis project Ga0224511, IMG submission 169988) | Sediment microbial communities from San Francisco Bay, California, United States - SF_May12_sed_USGS_8_1 | ecosystem: Environmental > Aquatic > Marine > Sediment | place: USA...
GAACTCAGGAACGCAGGTTAGAACTGGTGAACTCAGGAACGCTGGTTAGAACTGGTGAACTCAGGAACGCTGGTTAGAACTGGTGAACTCAGGAACGCTGGTTAGAACTGGTGAACTCAGGAACGCAGGTTAGGTGGATTAACCGCCCCCCTTATCAGTGGGGAAACAATATGGCGCTTTAAACAAGCGCTTACCGCCGCTAAAGGATAACCGACTCTAAATGAAACACACGCAGCGAAACTAAATATTCAGGAATTAAATAGCATCAAAGAATTCGACATGTTAAAATGGACTTCCGTGCCGCTATTTTACCATTTTTTATTATTTAAGATTTAGTTGTAACAATATTGAACAATTTGCCTTCTATTCAAATTTATGAGAAATAATAAGATGAAAACTTGCTTCCCTTGACAGTCGTATAAGGAAGATATATTTCAGTAACAGTGCAAAACACAGTTTAAAGGTTTAAAGGTTTAAATAACATATTAAACAGTTTCTTGTTTGTTATTTCAATTTAATAATCCCTAAATGGTCTTGCTCAGTTTATGCCCTTTGCAAATCGTCACTACTTTCCATGAGATGTTAACAAGTTACGCACATCATATCTATCCTTATTGCCTATCATTTGGCCCAGATCTACATTCCATGTAATTGCAAGAATATTTTCTTCCTTAATTTTATATTTTAATATCACATCCTTGATTCAAAAGATTGATTCTGTCGATTAATAAGAATTCAATTATATTATCGCGTAAATTATTACAACTGTTGCTTCCTAATACTTTTATTCATATTTTCTTCCTTAATTTTGAAATCTTAATATCATAGCCTTGGCACAAAAGATTGGTATTTTTATTAAAAAGAATCTATTTAATAATCACTTTTAGTAGATTTCTATTAAAGCTGTTTCGTCCTCCTAATTTTATTTATCTGCTAACTTCCTTTTGTTTGCAAGTCGACGTATCACTTTACTTAAGGTATGACCTTCCTAATGGACTATGAAGGATACACATTTGTATTTTTTATCAAAAAAAATAAACAAGTTTTTTACATTAAAATGTGATATATATTATGCTTTTACTTTTCAACCGTAGAAAAATCTTTTTAAAATGCAAATTACCTATATTTGCTTAAATTAAATTAAAGGGGAGTAATTTTACACATTATTACCTCCCTTAAATATGAGTAAAATGAAAATTTTCAATCTTGTTTATAAAATAAAAAATCCAAAAACTGAGAAAAGTTGTGCGATGGATCGTCTTAAAATAACATATAATTAAATAAAAAAGGTTTATAAAACCTCTTCCTAGCTGCAAATATGTGAATCCATTAGGAAGGTCATACCTTAAGTAGTGCTGCGGTTTCTCATTTATTATTATCTATTATTGTTTAACTGTTTTACTACGGTTTTAAATCACCATGGATAGATTGCCGTCAAGTGTAGAAATATTCGCTAAAAGCATTTTGGTTCAATAACATAACAAATTGATAATATCTGCGTCTCATTAACCCTGATAAGCATTTATGTACGTTTTAAAGTAATTGCATTCGATTTGTGTATGCATGTACATTTATAATAATAATGTCACTTTGATGTACATATTGTACATTTATACACGATATAGTTACATAAGAGCCAGTGTACTGTTTTCAGTACATTCAAGAGTACAGTATATTAAAGGGGATATGTCCGATCTTTTAATCAGCTATTTATCAGCTTTTTATTAAATCTTTTAATATAAAGTTGTAAGTTATCGTCAAAAAGTATAAAATAATAACATAATACAGAAATATATTGCAAAATACGCAAAAAAATGTATCCACGATATATACCGAATAAATTGTTGATTGCCCATAAATCTCGGTTATTGTTTACCTACAATGATGACTCCATTCGTGATTAAACTAGTCTCGGAAGTTTACGGACTTTTTCGGAGAGTGTCGTTTTCCGAAGAAATGACCGAGGGGTTCTGATTAGTCGGACTCTAAATTTAAATTGTTGCACTCAACAGGCAAATTGTAATTCTGGATTACTTGCCCTTTATTACTATTAAAACGCTGAGAATGATTTCAATATATCAGTTAGAAATATCTCGCTTAATGTGCATTTGTTGGCATTAGTTTTTTTAATCGATACACTTATTTGTGTGTCTCCTTCATAATTGTAATTAGTGACAGAATCGGACATACACTCTTTAAGAATACATTGTATGTATAAAGGTTACAACACACTATGTCTAAATCAGACTGTCTGATTAAAAATTGGTGTCGAACTTTGTGATTTTACTAAAGAATGAAGAAGACGACGAATTGGGGGTGTGCCACCTAAAAAGCGTAACCATATAACAATATGGAATGGGAGTCAGTTAGGCACTTGGACGTTGCACTGTAGGTACCGCAGTTAAAGATAGTGATCAATGTCAACCGTAGTCCTTGCGTACCTCTATGCAGAATTTCTTCATCCGTTGACGCAGTACCCTGCTCTGTGTATTTAGCGGCCTGCTAGTTTATAATAATAATTATTTATTTAAGGTCGATTGCGAAACAAGTTATCCTAACATAATTATAAATCAATCTGGACCGCCCATTTCAGATGAAGTCCATCACCTTTTTGAACGAAGTTTGAGAGATGATAAACCCCAGATATAACCTAATATGCTAAGCGCTTAGCATGGACGCATATGGTACCATTTGATACGACGCCGTCGTGAATAAAACCCAAAACCTCCCGCGTACTGTGCCAGCGCTTGAGATTCACTATATGACACCACTGAGTCACCGCTGCCTGTTACAGGATGTTGTCGATCCACGAGTCCGGGCTCCTGCAGGTGTGGAAGCGCCGCTGGTGGCCCAAGGCGAAGGCCGTCTGTCCGGGCTCCATCGTCACTGAGGCCAAACCCATCTCCATCGTTGACGTACAGAGCGCCTTCTTCGTGGCCGCGGGTGGCGCTATGCTTGGTAAGAAGTATGAGCAGTTTAAAATAGTGTACATGTTCGACATGTAGTTTTCCTGACAATTATCTTAGAATGTTGGTACAATGTACATGTAATGACCATACATGTACCATTAATAAAGCATACGTTAAGTTACATTTTAGAAACAAAGCATATAAAGTTAGTGATTTGTGTTTTGCAGATATTTTAACGTTTAATGTATTTCTTCAAATCTGAATTCTAATATAAACAGATAAAGGATTCTTCAAATGTGTTATTTGTTTCATTTTAAGGATTTATCGCATTTCTGAGCGAGCTGTTGTGGAATCGAATACAAAAATACCGCAAGTCGCGCCGCCAAGACGACGGGTCGCTTAGCAGTGCGCGTGAACTCGTGCACGTGAGCAGCGTTACGACGCTTTCCAACGGACAGATTGACAGACAAACGTCAACATGCCATCTCAGTGACAGCTTCTAGTAGAAATAACCTGAAAATAATGTGATCAATCAATCAATTAATCAATCAATCAATCAATCAATCAATCAATTAATTAATCGAACAGCATAGCAACAAATTAAGAAGAATGTCTATGCATTCGATTTTGTTTAGATATCAGCATAATCACCTACACTTTTAGATCGGGTTTCTAGTAGAACAGTGCATATTATATGCAGTATAGATTCTAATTCAATAATACGCGAGGGTCGTTGTAACTTGGGGCGAGGGTCTGCCACGTATACGTGAAATACTCATCTACATCTAATAAATTCATCTAATGAGCGTCAACTAACGGCTCGTCAAATATGACTTTTCAAGCTGTGTACTCGTCCAAATATATTCCCGTATTGTACAGTAAAACGTTTAATAACCTATAAGTATTGTAGACAACACTGTGGGCCGTCGATGTATCACAAGTGCTGGTACACACTGACGTCAGGTGGCACGCACCGAATGTCATATCAGCAGACCCCTTCGTTATTTGTTGTAAAATCTTCGCGTGCAAAACTATTGTAACTCCTTATATGAAATGAGGTTGTTACAATAGTTTTGCACCAAGCCCTCGAAATTATGTGAGGCGCTCAACGGTCTTTTTTCAACTATTTTGAAAGAAATCGGCGCTAAATTTGAGTTATTGAAATATTTATTTTAAAAAATGGAAATTAAAAAAAATATGGTCTCGAGCGTTTTCGAACCCGTGCGTATCCAGCGTTTGCCTTGCGCGTGGTTTCCACAGTGAAAAAATTATTGAAGATAAATTACGACCCTAACTACATTTTTTTTCAAGTTATTACCCGAACCGCACACTTTTTTGTTATGCCTTAGGAAGGATTGATTTCATTATATAAGATTTGTGTCGTTATCATTGAAATCTAGTTTAATATTGCCATAATTACGTTATACATGTAAGTGCTATTGTAATTGTGCGACCATTTCTTTATCACCATTTACCATCTATTGTGAGATAAATATACATAAAGGAACTGAAATTAGTTCCGTGTGCTTGGTGTGTTAATTTTTCTGTGGTATAATGTTCGAGTCTTTCATGTTCAATACATTTCTATGTACTGTCATTTTTATGCGTGTAAGTGTTATTCAATATTGTTATTCAATATGAAATAAAGTTTTAAAAAGTAAGACGTCTTAACACAAATGCAATTTATAATTCTTTATTTATTCCTGAAAAGCTACTTAAAGGCAAAAGTCATTTGTACAAAGAACGTGTTCACCTTGTTTTGCAAATGTTTTGTTTTCTTGAATCAATTCTAAATAAGAGATACTCAAATCTAAAGCGTGGAAAAGAATGTATTTGCTCGTCTGTGTTTGCAGTGTTCAAGTTGCATTCATACGGTTGGTCAAGGGTAGAGCGAATTCAATGTTTTGTCAATAATGATTTGTTTTAAGTGTCAATGACAAAATGCGTTTCATTTAATAGAAACTCTGTCGATAATAGCTCGAATCAATATGAGACATTGGTTTTTGTGTATTTGAAAAAAACACACAACTCTATTGAATTCAAAACGTAAGTAAATTTTAGTGTTGATAAACTTGTGAAGACAAAGTGTCTTTTGTCTTTAAAAAAGCGAAGTATCGAAACTTTGAAACTTGATATTGTATGGAGCGTCGGTTATTGAAATCGGCAACATGTGAACAACTGTGAGCTAATGATAGCTGGTTTAAACGAACAGGCGCTTCTACAGAGAAAATAGTCTTCAATCAGGTTTTTGTAAGGAAGGATTTAGGATATAGGTATGAATACTTTTATGTTTGATTGTTGTTTGCATTGCGCACAACGTTTAATAATGTATCAATAATGTATCAATAATATATCAATATCGTGTCATGTTACTTCAATATTTTTAAATATAAATTTACCACCGTGAGACAAATTCCAATGTATACATGTAGGTTTGTATTTTAAGTCAAAACCAAATGTGACAAATAAAAAAGTACTTTTGTGTCGTTCAAAATATAATCGCTTTCACTGTGTTCTTAATGTAAATACAGTACAAAAATATTATATCAATTGTAAACCTTCTATACGGCGCCCTATTCTATGTATGTTCAATGCTGTGCCATGCGACTAATCGCTCCTATATCAATATCATTACGGCGAGCACGACAGGTCTGCTATTGTGTAATACCCGGTAGGAATGCAGGGTACTTTATATCAAATATTGATAAAATTCCTTGATAGCTTAATTTGCTAGATATACAACCTGTTATAAATGTGTATATTTTTTTCTTTTATTAGGTCTATAAAGCGTCAATTTCATATAACCTGCAATATTAAAAGCATGCTTAAAACTGTTTAATAAAAACTTTAGAGTGTTAGCATGTTTCATTCACTACATGTATGCTACGGTTGATATATTTAAAGAAAATAAACGGCATGTGTGATGATTGACATCATTAGGGTGCATGTTGTATTTAAAGGTGTGCGGTGGCAGAGAAGACGATGTCCGTCAAGCCGTCGACACTGGCCAACGCCGCCGCCATGACGTCATTGAACGCGGACGCCGTCCCGAGATGCACAACGCACCGGAAGCGGCTTAAGTTTTTCTGCAGCATCCACGAGCTGCTGCTGTGTTCCGTGTGCGCCGTAAAGCGCCACCGCGGGTGCGAGGAGATTCTGACGATCACAGAGGCGTGCGAGGACAAGCGAGCGGAAGGAAGGAAAATTCTGGAGACGCATGCGCAAAGAGTGGCTTTGTTAGAGAACGCGATGGTTGAGCGCAAGGCTGCAAAGAAACTGCTTGAAACAAACGTGCAGGAAATAGAGAATGAGATTCATGAAATGACGGAGAAGATTATTGACCTGGTAAAACACGAGGAGAGAAATTTGCTTGAGGCTGTTCAGACCATGCAGACACGAGAAGCTGACACGTTAGACAGAGACATTGTGGGTCTGGAGGAGACTTGTAATCAGGTGAGAACAGTCCATGAAACACTCGCACAGAGTTTGAAATTCTCTGAAGTGGACTTGATTTACGCTGTAATTAAGGAGAAACATCAGCAAAAAGACGAAAACGATGTGGACGCCATTGTTAAGAAACGTTTCCGCGAAGTTGATTTCAAATTCATCGTTTCACCGCATGTGTCATCATTTTTGCGCCATTTTAAAAGTTTAGGTCAGGTTATGTTGTCAGACGAGAGCGGAAACCAGCGCGTGCCGCGGTCCGCCATGTCGACACCGGTGAATGACCCGCCGGCGTTTATACCGGTCTCGCGCTCACATGGCGACACCGGAAGCAGCTCCACGCTGCTGACGGAAGAGTCGGCCACATCTACGCGTGATAGGTGGAACCGGGACCGTCAAAAACATATGCAGGCTCAGATTCAAGACCACAACAATGACGATTCAGTGTTTACGTTTGATATTCCTGCGCAGAATCTGAGCCAATCAAGAGAAAGAAGATCGCGACCGATGCGCGCGCTACCACGACCGGAAACTCCTGAAGTGTACAGCCGACAACAAGGTCAAACGCAAAGGAGGGATTTTGTAGCTCGACCTGTGTCGACCCCGCCGGATGAACACTTTATGTTATCCCCGAGTCCAAAATCACGTGACGTTGACCGATTCAACACGATCGCTCCTTTTCGCGGGACTCGACCATCCGACTATTTACCGACGCGAGATCGGCGTTCCCCGGTGCCCATAAGGAGCCCTCCTGGATCTTATCCGGCCAAACAAGATACTCTTCATCACAGTGAGCCTGCGCATGTCTTCCAGCAGCGCCGCACGCCGACGGAGACTCCAGCCTCGCCATTAGAACGTTCACTGTCGTCACTCTCACCAACACGAAACGGCGCAGCGCATGCGTACCCCGTCTACATTAAGGAGTCGGATTTTAATTACGGGCGCTCGTTTGCGGCAGTGCAGGTGAACGAAGTCACCAAGCCGCCCAGAATGGCATCGCCCCAAACCAGTCCTGGTCGCGAGGACGGTCGCTATGGCCAGCGGTCGGGGGGCCAAAATGGGCTTTCCAATGGACCGGTGACTGGTAGATCGTTCAACGACTCACAGTACGGATTTAATGACAGTCAGGCGCTAAATGAAACAGGGTCGTTCACCCCTTCCACATTGACTACCAATGTCGTTTCTCAGGAGATTAAGCAGGGACGTTGGATCGAGGCTACTTCCTTCACGTCACACGGCATGGGATCCAAGCGGCTTATATCCGGTCTGGGGTTCCTGCCTGATGGACGGGCCATAGTGGTGGACCAGGAGCACTATACGGTGCAGTTATACGATCCTCACTTCCGGTTCCTGACGGAACTCAAGCTCGAGTCACGTCCATTTGACGCGATCGTTCTTAGTGAAAACAAGATCGTTGTTAGTCTTCAGAGTGAACGAGTTTTGAAGTTTCTGCTACTGACGAGTGAAGGATTTACAATAATGGCGGACCTCGGCGTCCCCTGTGACATGGTGTGTTACGGGCTAGCTCACGGAGGCGGGAACTACGCCGTTTGCTGCGGGGACGAGGTCTGGGTCCTGTCAGAGGAAGGGCGCGTGGTCACGTGCCTGAAGAAAGACAAGGCCGGAAACAATATGTTCGTGCAGGCGGAATACGTCGAGATGGATCGCGCAGGCACCACGCTCTTCGTCTCCGACATCGGCAGCCAGAAACTGCTTGCTGTACAGATAGATGGACGACGCCTGTGGGAGTTCTCCTATCAGGGATTCAAGCCAGCCGGTTTGAAACTGTTTGAACAGTATCTCTTCGTGTGCGACCGTGATCAGCACCGCGTGCTGACGCTCAACACGCTCGGGAACGTCGTCAAGCAGTCGGTGATTGGACGCCTTGAGAATCCACGTGCGTTGTGTCTAAACGCGACCGGGAACCAAATGATGGTCAGTCAGATGCGATATGACGCAGTTGTGTCCCCGCCGAGACCCATTCACGTCTTCACATTTCAATGATGTTCATACTGACGTACTTTAGGTCTAAAACAATAAGTGTGTTTCCGGTAAACACATGAAAATGTAGGTGGCTAGGGTCGTGAAATGTCATTTTGTCTATTTTACCACTAAAATGTTACGACGTCCTTTCGGCTTGAAATTAAAGGAATATAATCTGAAAGCACCCAAAATGTCGGGTGGCTGTTATTTTCTAGGAAAGGTTGGGTTGCTGGAAACACACGTTTTGTTTAAGGCCTGACTACACTAGGACGCTTAAATAGCGTGATCTCGTTTTTTAAGATTGTAGAATACTGATTAGGATACAATTTGTGATTCTTAGAAAAAGGTTCATGCACGTAAAATAGTGTGTGTTTTTAAGCATTCTATGTTAGGTAATGGGTGATTCTCCGCATAGCTGCCAATTTGGAGATGTTTTATTTATAAATATGAATAAACATGTACCTTATATTTATTTTTTGTAAATCGTAATTTGTTATTCATGTATTGAACGGCTGCAGCTTACAATTAAATGAAGACCAAACGTCTGTGTCTTTGAACAAGGGTATCTACGTGTGTAGTTGATATGTTATAATTATTGATGTTAAATGCATCTTCTATGAAACGTTAGATTGATATTTTTCTAACAAAAATTGTCAATATCCATATAAATTTACATATTGTTTAGCTTGAAAAATAGAAAACATCTATGGAACTGTAAGGACACTTTTCTACAATGAATGTTTATGTATATGTTCGTTTCCTATATTTGTGCAATTAATTGTAGGTTTATTTTTTTTATTAAAATTTAAGTGTGTTTGCGCACAAACTGTGTTGCACTGTTTTGCATGTTTGGTTTGTATTATGAAAGATACAATCATTTACAAATAAACGTGGTAAAATATAGATCTGGGTTGTTCGCTATACCAGGGAGGTCATCCTTGCAGGAACCGTCATGTCGATCCACCAAGAGTTGTCTCCTATTCAAGAACATTTCAAGATGACACTCTGATGATAAAAAATATACATGTATAATAAATACACTTTATAAAACTTGACTACTACTCGTGTAAGGCTAAATACCTTGTCCAAAAAATGAAGCGATTCATTATAAGGGGTGGTGGACACATTTTAGAATTTGACTGTTTTTGCTAATATAATGTTAAATATTACCGTAGTTATAAAATAGTATAAGAACATTTTATAAATTAGCCTCAAATTACCAACGGGCATATATTTTTTAATTTAAAGTTGTTTAAAAGGCATCCATCAAGGCACTAGCGGGTTCATGGGGGCGCACCCTGCGCCCCCCCCCCCCCCCACCTTAACGGCCGCGGACCTATGATTTTTTAATGCCACAAACGCTAAATTTTCTCAATTTTTATTCGCTCGCTTCGCTCGCGAGTCATTTTAAGCATGTGCACGTACGTTGTCGACTGCTTGAAAGGCAGAAATGACGTCGCAATATCCTGCAAGACGCCCCACTCTGAGTTTCAGCAGGAGGGGATTGTCGTCCTTCTTAGTAAAATCGTCACCGAGTATGACGTCTGTCACCTCGCGGCGAGGCTCGACCAACTGCTCGACCATACCATAGCACTCAAACACCTCTTGCATTATTGCATAATCATGTCGAGCTCGTCTGGAATCGTCGGGTAGTTAAGATTGGCATGCGAGGTGTTATTTCGGAACTCCACGGGAATAGTCGAGTAGTTATGACTGCATGTCGTAGATCGAATTCCAGGGCGTGGCAACGTTCTGTGGGGTTCTTTTAGCTAGTCTATTGTTACTTCCGGTGACTCGGCGTCATGGAATGTCCAAAGTGGCCAACCAGCTTCCGAGCTCCGCTTACTGCCTTCTTTTAGTTCCTGAAATAAAAGTGTTTCTCAAAATATACTCTCCCTGTCCGCTAACAAGCCGTATATTAACGCGTTACTCGAAGATAAGAGCATATAACAGCATATATATTTGGCGTATTTATAACGTGCGCTTATTATATAATAACAGGCTTTGCGGATGCGATCTGCAAAAAAAAATGAGAGCTGCTCAAAACTATCGGTAACAAAAAAGTGACTCTGCGTATTTATTATCAAGGATAAATGCGGCTCAGGCTACCAGCATGCATCAAGAATATGCGGATGTACAGCGAATATCGAGCAAATGTGTGTGCAATTCAACTTCACGCGAGTCTTTAAAAATGACGTTCGTGTTAAATTTTTATAAATGTGTAGGCCTACCTTTTCTAGGCTACATAATTATACTGTTAGAAGTATCTGATAAACATTAATTAGATTCCACACTGGACATGATTTTATGTCATGATGTCCACAATTCACACAAAAATGCAAGAATGCAAAGGAACAATAAGCAAACATTCAATGTCTAAAAACAAACATTAAGAAAATATATTTAGATCTCTAAAATAAAACTCATAAAAGTAAAATATTTTGAACTGACATTTCAATGTATTTCACCCAATGACTGTAAATTCCTATAAAATCTATATATGCATCAATTATAAAAATAAGCTTAGAGAGGTGATATTTTTCATTATTATAAATTTATATGAGCAAATTTAAACATTGAAATTAGCGTAGGCCTACTGCGTTTTCAATGCGTTAAGTTTAGGTCAAGGGGTTTACTTGCCACTTTTTCGCGCTTTTCGGATGTGTTTTCAACAATTCGTTCTTCTCTCCACCTAGAATCCTTCAAAAATGTTTTTGTGCAAAAATAATATATTTCCGCGTGATGACGTCGTGAGCTGAAGTTTGAACATATTTTTTTATAAATTAGAAATCCAAAAATCATAAAGAAGGACCAGTGGCGGATCCAGGATTTCCTGGTATGTTATTGAATTCATGCACATTAAATCGAATAACGTACACACTATTAATCTTATAAAATAACTGCAACACATGTTTACAAGTTGCATCACGTCCATTATAGTTAATCCTTTAAAATTGTGTACTAGAGAGCTATAGTAACATGTGGATATAAATAATCAAAAACCGGAAACCGGGTTTTAGTATATGCAAAGCGTATTAACTTTAAAGAACAAAAGAAGTGCCTTTTAATGTTAAATAAAACTAAAATAACTTTGCTCGATAAATTAATAAGAAACATTAAAATGATATCTATTTTATCGTATTTGACCTAAATTTTAATTGACCTAACACTTAAACGTGTCAAA
>Ga0224511_10003302_pt1 | contig 11520 bp, 2 predicted proteins | sample SF_May12_sed_USG_2_FD_169988 | JGI IMG/M metagenome (GOLD analysis project Ga0224511, IMG submission 169988) | Sediment microbial communities from San Francisco Bay, California, United States - SF_May12_sed_USGS_8_1 | ecosystem: Environmental > Aquatic > Marine > Sediment | place: USA...
AAACTTTGAATAAAGCAAAATAAATCCGATTTAGATAATGCGTATGCAAAGAGACTAAGCTTATCGATATAAGCTTATATAATGAACAGAAAATAAAGTTCTTTTTTCTTGTCAATCTTTTTGTTAAAAAATCGCTCAATGTTCACAATATAAACCATATTTTGTGAATCAAAGTATACAGTTTTTCTCGAGCGATGCTCACCCGGTTGGCACTGTTGGTAAGGTTGGCCCACTCTGAATGAGTAGCCTTACCAAATAAGGATGCAATTGAGCTGAATCTGCTGGTTTTGCTCCAATGACTTTGGAATGAAATTACTTTCATTGGCTGATGTCACTCGACAGTGAGGAGCCAGACTGAAACCTAGTAGAGAAACTGCTATGAGATGTTCCGAAGTCTATCTAGGTAGATACCTGGAACAGGCTGCATCATTTGCATCCTGTGGTCAATGGGGCTTTTGGACCTATTGACTGCTGAGTTCCATGCGATGCATGTTTGAGGTCATCTATCATTGCACTGGCTTGGTCAATTGAATCCATTTAAAGGCTTGAAACAGGTCCTTAACTTTATCAGACCTCTGAAGCCTTAAACCTCTAATATCTTGTATTCTGCATACATACTTTACTGCTTAACTATTCACATGAGTTTGTGCTACTGTAACAATTTTGAACCAAACTTCCATCTTACGACCGCTTTATACATCTAAACTGAGAGGTGCATTAGTACACCACAATTTGGGTTCACTCTGGATGAGCAGCCTTACCAAGCGCATGCATGTGCGTTGACCCAAACCTGTTGGTTCCGCTTCGCTAACTTTGTAATGTATTTTACTTCAACTGCCGAACAGCTTGAAATATAGCAGTTAGTCATTTGACAGTCAGGGATCTGGCTGAACACTAGTTAGCTAACCATCATGGGAGTGTTAGGGAGCTATTTATACAGATACCTACAATTAGCTGCATTGCTTGCATCCTGTTATCCATTGACTTTAGGACTTGAAAGGTAGGTATCAACTGTTCGCTTTCGCGCCTCCTTGAGGCTGTGTACCCCGCATTGGTTGGTTTAAACTATCGTAACTAAGAAACCCGGAACAGTCTAGATAGCCCTCTAATTTAATCCGGCTTTTGAATGTTTGAGCCGATATGTCTAGTATTCCCTATGTATTCTATTGGTTAAATGATCATAGATGATTGATTGCACCATTCGCGTTTGTCCTAATGCTGCGTCTTCCCTCGCGGGCTATTTCTTAAACAAGCCTTCTCTTAGCAATTGTCTACGGGAGATAATGTTAACCTATAGTCTAAGGAATAATTATAGTTGGTACATCTGAGGCATAACCATAAAAGGGTATACCAGATTTCCCACAGATGATCAATGGCACAAAGGAAGGGCGCAACAGCGAAGTCAAGACCCCGTGCCTTGTGCGTCTCTCTTGCAAGTTGTCCCCACATGCAATCCTGGCTCAAATCCGCGGTTGTTTACATCGTAGGTTACACTTGTCGGTAATAGCGAGGCAAACGTTTTCTCAAGCAATTTCCACATATTTCAGCCGCCCATTAGTGAATTTTGGTGACTTAAAAGCCTTGGAACCCCGTGATAGAAGGACGGGAGAACCCTATAAACTTGGCTCTGTGAATTTTCTGCGTGGTGACCTAGCCAACCCTGGACATGTGCTAGTAGGAGATTCATCTGCTGTCTTGCTGATGGACCCTGATAGAGACATCGAGAGCATCGCTGGTATGTATAACTGATATCAGGGTTATATTTATTGACCTAGTAGCGCACGGGTGTGTGTGCATGCACGCACGTTGCGGCGTGCATACGTGAGCGCAATAGTTTTCAACCCCATCGACCTGTTGCGGAGGTATCACAAGTGACTCATTCAGTTGGCAAAACTAAACAATAGCATTAAAAGAATTCTGAAGTTTTTCCACGCATTTATTTCTCAATCTCTTCCTGAATACCTGTTGTACAGGCACTTTCCTCATGCTGTACAGAAGGACAACACCCGAGTGCAGCCTATTATACAGATTTGGTGTCAGAGGCTGCTAAGCCTTTCACATGAAACCTAATGTAGGTACCCCCATCCAATGTTAGACATCGGGGCTGTAACTGGGGTGAAAAGACTGCCCAGGCACATAAAACACCGGCGGCCCAGGGGGTTGCGCAGGCCCCCGGCGGGGTTCAGGGCAGCGCCCTGGTAGGGGGTCAGCTGAGAGGCTTTTAAACTGTATAGGCCATTGGATGCCTTTTCATGACTCATATGTTGACTATGCACTCCCTGTGCCGAACTCTATTGCATTCAAATGGAAGGTTTTAAAACTGTAGGGAGTTTCTCCTCGCTTATACTGCAATTTGCGCTACCCTAACATATGGCAACCATTCAATGCCATGCTCATTTTGTTGATCAGAGGCGTATTTTACATTCAGTAGTCAGAGTGAGCAGAGTGCTGCATTGATATTCATGTATGTGAAGAGTGTGTCATCACCCCTTCGAAGGAAACATAACGTAATTAGTTTTTGAGAAAGGGTCTAATTCAAGAGGGGTGCCAATACCAGTCAATGCTTAGCCTTTCACAAACGTAGCTAGCATCAGTGGCAAGTTCCCCAATGCCCGTTGTGCGGAGTGGCTGCAAGAAAAGATTTCACTGCCCTAGCGGCGGACCAAGCGCCGATAGTTTCCATGCATTGCTGGATACAGTTGGTGTGGCGTTAGTGACTGTTTGCTCGAAATAGGTTGAACAACGGTGTGAGACAGTGAGCGGTTGTTGCAATATTCGCATTCAAAATCCCTCACGAGCGCTTGATTTGCGAATTTACGCAGGTGGTGGCCATCTTGCTATAGGTTGTTGACAGTTGTAGGAACGCAGCATGGTCACCATTGCTAACGGCCGTTGTTGCTAATGTCAGGCGTTGGTAACAACAGTCTGTGTTATAGGCCGTGGACTCTTACCAATCGGCTAAAGCCCATGGGGTCAAGCTGACCTCCAAGCGATCTCCTACAGTTTTCTGGTCGGGCTAGTCCCGCCCCGCCATTCACGGAGTCACCTGTCAAAACAACTAGTGAACTGCATTAGTACTCTCAGTCTCTGGATAAAGCGGTCACTCTCACTGACCAAAGTTAGTTCACTTACTCACTCACTCCTTCACTCACCTTTCACTCACTTCGTTCACTCTTGCACCTTCTAGCTTTAGTTGAGGTCGCTCATTTGCTGCCATACAAGGTCTAATGGGCACAAGACTGAGGTAGAATTGTGGCCCAGCCTTCGTTTACCAACTGGTGAACATTACTTGCCTCGTTGACAGCAACCATGATATGTTTTCAAAGATGGTTCAGTGGCCATCAAAGATTATAGCCTTTGGTGCCAGGTAATTGCAATGGTGTATCCAATGTCAACGGCCTTTGCTCATTCATAAGATACTGGGTGCCCTTGGTCGCTTCTAAACACACTATTACAGGCACTAGCCTGGCTCTGGGTGATCAGCCAATTTTCTCTGATTTTAGCCTATTTGTGGCCAAAAGTATTGCCCATTCCCCGCCTCAGGCGCCTCCATTGCCGTTACAGCACTATTAGACATATATGAAGCAATTGGATTTGTTACCGTAACTGTTGAATGGGTGGTCTGATTAGGAGATTATTTCACAGATGTCATCCCGACAGAGTGTAGAGACCTTTCAGCCAATTAGAATGACAAAACCATGCAACTCTAATACTGGCTTTCCATGGTACACACTGGTCCGAATGAACACTGGCTGCAAACCATAGAGTCAATATCGGTTCACACTCATTCGAACTCACTCGGTACACACCCAGGGGTTCGCACTCAGTGTTGGTGCATTTCCTGGTTCATGCCATTCTTTGCTTGTGCTTTACTTTATCCGCGTACTGCCCAGCGGCCGAAACTTACTACAACTATGGCATGAAACTTTCTAGATGAGGAAATTTCTTGGTTCATTAATAGGATTACAAACATTCGCTGTTATTGGGACTCACTTTGCAACCATACAGGAGTAATCTGCATAACGGTTAACAGCATTCCTGATCAATCACAAACTTCGACTCATGATTAAACACTACAACAGTATACAAGACCTGCAGTTAGATATTATGATGTGATAATAATGGTGTTGTTGGTGTAACAGACATCAACAATATTGCAGATGCCATCACATGCTGATCGATCGAAATGCACATGAAGTGTCAGTAGCCCTTTAAATAACGAAGCCATAGTAGACACACAACGCCGACTGTGTAGGTCGTATATGATGAGTGTCAGGTTCATCATCATGCAGCAGACCGCCCGAGTTCAATTGAATTGGTAAATAATACCTAATAATCCGGATATGAAATGCACACCTGTATGCAAAGGGAGGATTCCTGATACTGGTATATTTAGTCCATGACCTTATTAAGATCACCTCCGATGTCATCGTGAAACCTAGTCTACAATCACACAGTTGGCCAGACACCATAGCAGGTGATAGCTATTTTCTACCGGACCCATAATAAGGCTCTCGGAGGAAGCTAAGTGTCATTTAGACCTCGATAGCTTGGTATAAAATCACCTTAATTACACTTTGTGACCGTGTACGATCGTTTTACGTTCTCTCACAACTTTTCATCTTATAACCATAATTCCTTGCTGTAGTTGTTGTCTCATATGATCATTTCTACTATTAAAGTGAAGGTGCCAGATTAGATACTTGTTCTCACCAGTTATAGCTTTCTACAGAGTCTATAATTAGCCTTGCCCTTTTGTTTCGGCTAGCGATTCAAGCCTATGTTCCCTCAATTTGCGAGTCCCAATCTACGACTGAATAACATCCTTTAAAAGAGAATGGTTCAATCCGATTTAAGTCATCAGGAAGTGAACAGTTTGTTGTCAATAATTAACTGTTCTCTTAACCTCCAGCATTTCCATAGCTGGTTTATGTGGTACTAACATTTCCACATCGCGTCATTTAACAACAGCAAAGACATCCAATAAAGCGTGATGCCCATAACTCATGGCATACTTGAATCTGAAAGTATTTGTAGCTAAATTAATCAATACTGCAATAAAACCAGAACTATACCCTTAATTTGGCGGTTACAGATCGCAATGTTAACTAAAGGGAAGAGCGATACACATCTGACTACATTGCGGCGTGGCTTCAGGCTTCAGGCTTCAGGCTACCCAAGAGAGGTTACAACCCCGGCAGTCACATGCTAGGGTACTATGTCACATGCTGGCCCGCCTGACTGCGCCATGTTAACATGCTCTCACGAATCATTCAGGCTCAGCTGTTGATGTGAGGCCTCATCATTTATAATCATTATGTCACTGTTCACTGTCAACCATTGTTCCTTTACGTCTGCTATTTAAAGAAAACAGTTGCCAACCTGGCCATTCGCCCCCACTGAAACCTTTTCTCTAGCTTGCAAGGGAGATTGTTATCTTTGTTAGTGTAATCCGACCCCGGTATAAAGGAGGTGCTCCCATAGTTATATAAGAGGACATTCTGGCACTGACATTTGACATTAGACATTTACTTGAATCATGATTGTGAAAGATATTCTTTTTAACAGCCTGAAGATTAATTGGTTATGTTGTATTTCCTAAAAAACTTATAATGAACATAATGTATTCCAGTTGCCACGCGTGTGTAACAACTGTGGTTTTTGCTGTTTGCCGTTTATGCTCATCTGTCAGTCTTGTCTCTTGTGGGAAAATAAAGCATAGCAGTAAACCAACATGCACCTGGAATACTCAGTTGGGTAGAGTTGAGCTGGCGTGGACAAAAAATACCTACTGTAGTTGACGCAATGAGAACAGCTGCAGAAACAAATTTCATAATTATGAGGGTGCGCTGCGCATGGGTGGCCACAAAAAGTCTCCTAATAACTAAGTAGTCAAATCTTTTCACCGCTACTGACAGCAATTATGTCACAGAGACACCAATAATACTTATCTTCCAGACCGAATAAGAAATCCCATATTTTTGTGACTCATTTCCTTAACTCGTCAGCATCTCTTTCTATTGGGATCATGATATACAATGAAATTAGGGTTTATTGTTAGGCGTTTCGCAGTTGCACGGATACATTGATGATGTTGGCGAAGCAGCCAGATTCTACAAAGTACATGACGTGTATCAGAAGAACAACAATGAACTGATTGTTGCCGATAAACGAAATCACTGTCTTCGAAAAATAGAAAGGTATTGATGGAAAATTTCAAGATTGAGTATTATTCATTTTCTTATTTTCTTAGTTGTCCAGATCATGACATTTAGATCTCTTACACACTTCTCTTCATAAGGTTTGTGGGGTCAGAGGAGCTGCGACTGGATGGTTAGCTTGCTCGTCCCGGCCTAATAGGTCTCAGGTTCAAAAACGATTGCATGTGTGATTGGTCCGAAGCCTTCCATTCACCCAGTAAGGCTTGGATTTACAGAGCTGGGGAGGAGGAGGAAGGTGGTGATAAACCTGACCTGTGCCCAGGGTGGTAAGCTCCTATGGTTTGCCTGTCTTTATGAATGATTGGGGTACTGCTGATGGACTGCTTTTTTTTGCAGGGCTACACGCAATGTAACTACATATCTGGGAAGATGTATTAGCTCCTGGTACCCCAAGCCAATAGAGCGAGGTGCAGAATTCACACGAGATAATGCCCGCCTGTCTTTTCCTACTGCGCTACTGCACGATAAGGATTTGCTCTACATTATTAACAATGGGTATAATAACCATCATCAAAGCCAGGGAATAGAGTTTGGTTTAATCAGCAAAAGTAGGAGTTTTAAACACAATCCACACCTATTTTAGTATCATTGCTGAACTGTGATGACCGAGTAAGTCTGACTTAGCATTCTTTATCACTTTAGTGTTAATTTGTGTTTACCGGAAACAGCATGCTGTCACTGCATTGCACTGCCAGACTAGACTATTTGCTGTTCAGAAAATTGTTGGCTCCTTCATACCTGAGTCGTGGTAGGGTTCCGGCATATGTCGCTTTTGCTTGTGATGTAATGAGCGAATCAGTTTACTTGACCTGGCGATTGGCGATTGCCGATCCATATAATTATTCATATAATCGGGCCAAGCTGTTACGGCGGGGCTTTTCCGAGAATAATGTGAAGATACAGTGGACAATCCATTGGTTTTAGCTGATGGCCTGCCTATTGAGCACTGGATGGCTGCGTATAGACTCATAGTGGCTGCCTAGTAGTCCCCTCACAGCGAGCAAGACTGCTGTTTTTTAGTCTTATTAGGCCATACCCCATAGGGTGTCTATATTGCCCGCCTGGGAGATTCACAAAGCCATCATGTGGCTGAGTTGAAAGTCTTAGAAGAACTGCAATGTCTATTGACACATGTTCAAATTCTTTAATCATTGCTGTACATATATAAGCATACATGTAGCTATATGTACATACGTGTACATACACACTCTGTTCTTTTACAGTGCAGTAAGCATTTACAATGAAACCTCTGAAATTTTAAGAACTCTCATCATCACTGATGCCCGGCTAGGTGATAGCGGTGTACTCACGTAAGTAGCTTTGGTTTAGTGATCAGTGCACTTGACTCAGAATCAAATGCCCCGATTCGATACCCGGATCGAGCACCATTTCACCATATTAGAGGTTAGATGACGAGGTGACTTTTTTTAGGTTATCAGAATCAACATATCCTCACACCTACCAGAATCAAATTACAGTGCAATCGATACAGTAGAAGTGCACTTAAATCCGTGCAAAATATTGCAAATATAGCTCCCTCTGAAAAACTTTTTTAGAAGACCGAGCCTAATTGGCCATTGATATGCATAATATTCCGAGCTTGATGACTATTCAATGGCCAAGTACTCAAAATTGGTCATTTTCTACCAGGCCTTCTGACCTAATATTTGAGGAACCCCATCACTACCGACACATTCCTGAGGAAAAGCGAGCCTAAAGAGAACCAGGTTTGGCCGATGTTGCCTGGGACTCCTCAGTAATGCATGTGAACTGCCATAACTATTGTGCTTAAAGGTAGAGCTGACGCCATGGCTTTAACTGTAAAAACTGTTCAGATTACAGCGTTAGACAGCCACATGGAAAAAGACTAAGTTGAAAACATACTGCTGGCCTGTCTACCCCACAAAAGTTGTTTGGCTATTAGATACTAACATAAACAATGACTAAAAGTGAAAGATCATTTTCGGTGAGTAAATTCACTCCGAGTCAGTGCCACTCACTTTGATTGCTAGCTAGGCTAGAGTTAAGACTAAATTAACCCACGTGAAAGGTATTTGTTTTCGTTTTCCAGTTCATTTCACACTCATATTTCAATCCCAGTAGTCAGAAGTTTGACAAAGTTTTAGAAGTTGGACTTTGGCTACCTATCGTGCAGGCGCACAAACGCAATAAGGTGGACCCGCTCTGATGTCTTTTGCTACAATTTGCGTCACGGGGGAGATTGTCAACTGAATGAAAGTTCATTTATTAATTCTAACATTTAACCGGATATTTCCAATGCATTGTCTACTCACCATGAAATTTTATTGGACCCAGGTAGGTTTTGCGATGCACTGATTCTGATCAGCCAAAAAAACCGCCTTGTCATCCAGCCTTCAATATTGTTGTATTCCGATCTATGGCGGCTCCAATAGAGTTAGGTTATATATGGGACATTTTTCGACACAAACCTTTAGCTAAGTAGTGCTAGGTACATTCGCCTGATCAGGTTTTGGAGTCAGAAATGAGGTTGAAGAGGCATTCTCAGTACCACTAGCCAAAACTGCAACTGTAAGGTTGTAACCATGTAACATTCGTTTTCACCAACCAGCCATGCCAGCATCGCCGATCGCCAGCAACCACCCCCTCAACGAACGGTGGGCATCCTTGGCAGTGAATGGCACAAGAGCACCCCTTCAAAGGAAACTACGCGACCAGCCCAAACTAACCCGCAAAGCACCAAAAACCAGCCCATTGCCTAAATGTTGCATCTGAGTAATCTACATGCCTAGGATGAAGCTTGACAGTTGGCGAATCAGAGTACTAAGGTAGATCACTTAGTCCCTAGTAGTAGTGATCTGAGTACTAGTAAGATTACTAAAGCTAGTATCTTAGACTGATACTCGCACCAGTCACTGAGTGAGTGCAGTATGCAGTTTCTGTCAGTTTGTGAGCTACTTAGTTAGTGATTAACTGAGTCAAGTAAAGACTGAGTCAAACTCAGTGCAACTTCTATAACTCACGTTTGGGGGGGGGCACTCCGGACTAGTATGGTCTACTTTAGTTTAGGCACTAAGAGTAAGAGAGTAGAGTTTTGAATCAGGACTAAAATAGACCAAACCTGCGCCTAGTGGCTAGTCTACTGAACTGAGAGAGTGGGTAGAGTAGGCCAACTCTAGACTAGACTAAGGTAAGTCTGTCTATTTAGCTGATAGTAAGTCCTTAGACTTGTCCCACAAACTAATGCGGTTTCAAAGCAAGTCGGAACTGCTGAAATTTCTTCAAACAATCATTAGCTCTGGCCATTGAATTGAATTGGAAAGTACTAAGTAGTAATACATATAATAGAACTAGTACTACTGCTAGTCTAGTAGTAGTAGCGGTACTTATAGCAATGCAATGAATGAACAAGTACTAAACACAAACAAACCTTGGCAGATTGCACTGACATACTTGTAACGATTAGCAGGTGATGGTAGAAATGCGAAATTACTCGCTGACTGAAAGCACTAAAATCCAACCTGACTCTGTAAATGGCAGGCCGGGACTAGCCCCACCAGAAAACCCGTTGCCATAATGCGTTCCCACAACTTTCAATGACCTCTAGTGGAGGAGGCCACCGGCTAAATTTTCAAAATCAGCCCTCGCAAAGAATTTTGAACCCAAACATCGCAACAGCCGCTCACTGTCTCACACCGGTGTTGAAGCTATTTCGTGCAAACAGTCACTAATGCCACACCAGCTTTATCCCGCGATGCATGGAATCTATCAGCGCTTGGTCCGCCGCTCAGGTAGCGTAATCTGTTTTTTCAGCCACTCTGTACATCGGACATAAGGGAACTCGCTGCTATTGCTAGGTATGTTTGCGAAAGGCTCAGCATTAACTGGTATTGGCACCCCCCCCTTGAATTAGATCCCTTCCCAGAAACCAACTAAGTTACTAAGTTTCCTTCGAAGGGGTGACCATAAGTATCTTGGCCGTGTCCGAAAGTGAATTCGATCACACGAACAGAATTCAGTGTCTGAAACTGGGTGTGCTAGTTTGTAAAGTGTCAAGGTTATAAAATGTGGACGTTAGCTGTTGGTCACTTACTTATTCCATGCTTGCTTTCGCTTGCTTTTTGTTCCAAAACAGAAAACACCATTTTTCTGTTCTTTTACACACAAGATGTTGAGAGATGACAACCTTGGTGCACCTGAAACTGTGATGGGTACTCTGGGAACTGCTATAACGGATTTAATGATGAACTAGCTGCATTGCAGTTCCTTGAGGAGACGAATGTTGGGCCCACTATAAACACTATATGATCCATACCCAATATGATAATAATACTCATGAGGATTCTTGGATATTGGAGAATCTGTGATCTGTTGATAACCTTTCCCTGCCATCAAACTGAACCCATGGTACATTTACAAACAGTGACGCATGCACCCAAAAACAACAGAATCCCAGCATGATACATGGAATAAATAGATGCAATTTTTGCGAAATTGCGATAGAACAAAACGAAATCCTTACTAGTAAGGTAACAAACTGAGAGACGAATTAGAGAACTTGATGACAGGTAGAACCAATAGAAATAGGTGGGCAAAATCATTTTCTCTTATATTGATAAAATAAATTTCTTCCCAAGAGCTGAGTTCACGCAGTGGTCACGGGTTCATCTGATAGTCTTTGAGAATGCCTTTTCCCCATCTCAAACTGTGTCTTGGCTCGAAAAAGTTGATGAAAATGTACTGAACAGGACTCAACATACCGGCAGCAGATTTCTGCACACTGGCTATTGATATCAGTTAGTTTTGCGAGCACAAGTCATTCATTGTAATGTTAAACATTCTCAACCGAAGCTCCATCAATTGAGGCGACCCTAGGAACCATGAGACCAGAATGAGAAACAGTCAACAACTTTGTCTTAGAGGCATTGGACTCCATTCCATCAATCTAACTCCATCCACAAGCTGAGTCTGTCCTGCAATCTTGTCTTGTAATCAGAGCTGTGATGGTGGTATCGTCGGCGTATTTGATTCAGTAGGATGTTCCGATGGCAGGTTGCAGCGACTTAAAAAAACATTCCAAAGGATTGGTCCAAGCACTGTGCCCTGCGGTACTTATGTTGGGCAAGTTTTCGCTTTGGAGTTGACACCCTGATATGTAACCACCTGACATCTGTCGGAGACCAAACTGCAGGGGGGGCAAAATCACCTTGCATTTCTATGTGTATTGTGACCACTTAATGTTTTCTTCTCCCCAATTTTATTCTATATAGCATACCCCACTGAAAACCATGCTAGCATGAACGGTCGTAAATAAAGTCTA
>Ga0224511_10003303_pt1 | contig 11519 bp, 10 predicted proteins | sample SF_May12_sed_USG_2_FD_169988 | JGI IMG/M metagenome (GOLD analysis project Ga0224511, IMG submission 169988) | Sediment microbial communities from San Francisco Bay, California, United States - SF_May12_sed_USGS_8_1 | ecosystem: Environmental > Aquatic > Marine > Sediment | place: USA...
AAAGTCCGGCCTGCCTCCTCCTCCTCCGCCCACGATGGCAGCCACTTCCTTTATTATCTTTCCCGCCTGGATTTTTTTAGTCATGTCATCGGTCACGCCCACCGCCACCAGAGCTTTTTCCCCCTGCCGTGCCATCACCACTATCACGCCGCCGCTCTTGATCCGGTTCTTCTGGTTGTCCACGTATGCCCGCAAGGTCTGCGCGTCGGCCCCTTCCACTTCCCGTATGTGATAGATGGTACTCGATATCTCATCCTTCATTTCGAATTGGGACGAGTCGCTCCCACCTCCGCCGGAAGCCAGCTTCTCCTTCAGCTTCCGGTTTTCCCTTTCCAGCTCCCTGGCGCGGTCCACCTGTTTTTGCGCCAAGGTGGCCAGGTCCGCCCCGCCGCTTTTCAGCGCCGCGCCGATGCGGGCCAGCTCTTCCTCACGCGCGCGGACATGAGCCAGCGCCCCAACGCCAGTCACCGCTTCGATCCTGCGCACCCCGGCTGCCACGCCACCTTCGGAGACGATCCGGAACAGCCCGATATCCCCGGTGGCGCGGGCATGGGAGCCGCCGCAAAGCTCCATGGAGAAATCCCCCATGGTCACCACGCGCACGGCGTCCCCATATTTCTCGCCGAACAGCGCCATCGCCCCGGAGGCCACCGCCTCCTCCACGCTTTTTTCTTTAGTCTCCACCGCCGCGTTGGCCATGATGTTTTCGTTTACCATGGTCTCTATCCGGGTAAGGTCCACCGGGTCTGGCGCGATGAAGTGGGTATAGTCGAACCGTAGCCTATCCGGCGCCACCAGGGAGCCTGCCTGTTTCACATGAGCGCCGATAACCTGGCGCAAGGCCGCGTGCAGAAGATGGGTGGCGGAGTGGTTGCGGCGGATATCAGCGCGGCGAGTGCGGTCCACCAGGCATGTCAGCTTATCCCCGGTCTTCAGCGTCCCTTTGGCGATCCGTATTTTGTGCACCCATCGAGCGCCGTCCGGCTTGGTGACTTCCAGGACCTGGGCGTGTACCGAGTCGTTTTCCATCACTCCGGTATCGGTCGCCTGTCCGCCAGACTCGGCGTAGAAGGGTGTCTTATCCAGGATGATTTCCACTTCCTCCCCATCGCCTGCCTGCGGGATAACGGCGCCATCCTTGATGATGGCGGTTACCACGGAGTCCACGGTCTCTTCCTCATCATAGCCTGTGAATCTGGTCGGCTCGCCAGAGGTGTATACACCGGCGGTCTTGGCGGCGGCGCCACCCTTCCACGATTTGCGCGCCTTCTCCTGGGCCTGGCCCATCAGCGCGTTATAGCCCTCCATATCCATATCCAGGCCCGCGTCGCCGATGATGTCTCGCGCCAGATCCAGCGGGAAGCCGTATGTGTCGTATAGGCGGAAAAGCTGGGCTCCGGCGATGGCTGTTTCATTCTTGGCGCGGGCCTCGCCGATCATCTCCTCTATCATTTTCATCCCATGCTCCAGGGTGGAGGCGAAGCTTCTCTCCTCCGCCAGCGCCACGCCGGTGATGGCCTTGGCCGCCTCCTCAAGCTCCGGATAACTCTCCTTCATCATTTCCACCACGATGGGCGCCAGCTTGTATGCGAAAGGCTCGTTCACCCCCAGCATCCTGCCATGGCGCAGCGCCCGGCGGACGATCCGACGCAGCACATAGCCGCGGCCCTCGTTGGAGGGGTTGATCCCATCCGCCACCAGAAAGGCGAGCGCGCGGACATGGTCGCCGATCACGCGGAAGGATACGTCGGTCTCCGGGGAGGCGCCATACTTCGCGGCTGTCATCTGCTCCATTCCGGTTATGACCGGCAGAATGAGGTCTGTGTCGAAGTTGGTGGGTTTCCCCTGGATTACGGAGGCGAGCCTCTCCAGCCCCATGCCGGTGTCTATGCTTGGGTTTGGCAGAGGATTCAGCTTTCCATCGGCGCCTCGGTCGTATTGCATAAAAACAAGGTTCCACAATTCAATGAACCTGTCGCATTCGCATTCCACATCGCATTCCGGTCGGCCGCAGCCGGTCCCCTCGCCCCGGTCTATATGTATCTCCGAGCAGGGGCCGCAGGGGCCGGTATCGCCCATACTCCAGAAGTTATCCTTCTCGCCCAGGCGGATGATCCTCGCCGGTGGGAGGCCGATCTTCTTCTCCCATATGGCGTGGGCCTCGTCGTCCTCTTTGAAAACGGTGATATACAGCTTGTCGGCGGGGAGTCCCATAGTGTGAGTCATAAACTCCCAGCCATACTCGATCGCCTCCTCCTTGAAGTAGTCACCGAATGAGAAGTTGCCCAGCATCTCGAAGAAAGTCTGATGCCGCGCGGTGCGGCCCACGGCTTCCAGGTCGTTATGCTTGCCGGAGACTCTCAGGCACTTTTGGGAGGATACGGCGCGGGAGTATGAACGCTGTTCGGCGCCGGTGAAGACGTTCTTGAACTGCACCATCCCCGCGTTGGTGAAGAGCAAAGTGGGGTCGTTGTGCGGGGCCACGGAGGAGGAGCGCACTTGTGTATGCCCCCTGGAAGAGAAGTAGTCCAGGAACTGGCGGCGTATCGCTGCGCCCGTCAACAAATTCATATTGCTCGAACCTATTCAACCGTATGATATTATTGTTAAAACGAGCTATTGTACCTGTTTTGACCTTCTTCCAAAAGCGTAAAGAGGGACCATGACCAATCCCACCACCACCAGCGCCCCAAATGAATTGTGTAAAAAATTATTCGAGGGAAGCCTGTTTGTCGAAAAGGTCTCCCTAGGGAGGCTATTCCCACAGCTTGCCAGGGATTGCCGCGTCTGGGGTGCGTTGGCGCTGGCCGTGTTGGTATCGTGCCAGAGTGCTCCGATCACTCATCGGCCCCAGCTTATGATCATGGATGGGAAAACTGAACTGGCGCTGGGGAATGAGGTGTACCGGGACATGATAAGCCAGGCCACCGTGGTGAAAGACGCGAGGCTGAACAGGCTGATGGTGACGGTGGGTCGCCGGGTGGCGGCCGCCACGGGGAGGGAGGATATGGACTGGGAGTTTACCCTGGTGGACACAGAGGCGCCCAACGCCTATTGCCTGCCTGGTGGCAAGGTGGTGATAAACTCCGGCATCCTCCCTATTGCTCAAAATGAAGCGGGGCTGGCGGCGGTGATGGCCCATGAGGCTGGGCACGCTATCGCCCGTCACGGGGCGGAGCGCGGCAGCCATGCCAGGGTGCGGGATCTAGGGGTGGAGCTGGTGGATATGGGGCTGGGGCACACTCTGGCGGAGAAGACCAAGCTGCGTCTGGCTTGGGGGGTGGATTTTGTCATTTCGCTGGCCCTCCCCTTTTCCCGGACCCATGAGCTGGAAGCGGACGAGATGGGGCTGATCTACATGGCCAGGGCGGGATATGACCCAAGGGAGGCGATGGAGTTCTGGAAAAGGATGGCGGAGTATGGACAGGGCGAAAAGAGGCCGATGTTGGATTTTCTCTCCACCCATCCGACAGATAAAACCAGGCTGTGGAAAATACAGCTTTTGATCCCCAGGGCCATGAAGGAATATGATAAAACAGTTAAACTTGGAATGGGAGAGGATATTTTATGACTTGTTCGACAAGGAAACGGGCTACGTTGACCATCGCGACCATGGTCATCACCACCATGTTCTGCGCCGCGGGGTTGGTTTGCGCCACCGGGGCGGAGGCCAAGGGCAAACCACAATTCATGATAAAGTTCGAGCCGGGGACTACGACCATCATCCATAATGAGAGGGCCATTATGAAGGCGGCCATGTATGCCGTGGAAAAGGGATACACCTTGCAGATAGAGGGGTTCTCCTGCCTGGCGGACGCGGACGCGAGCGCCGCGCCCACCTTCCGGTTGGATCTGGCGGGGAAAAGGGCCGAGGAGGTGCGAACCAGAATAATGAAGTATGGCGTCCCCAGCAACAACGTGTACAGCATATCCTACGAGAGGGGGCAGTGCGCGGCGGTGATCACCGTCCTGAAATAAGTTTCCAACGCAGATAAAGGCGCTGGTTTGAATTTAGCTTCAGCAGAAAGTCGGTCGCCAGGCTCTTTTCCGCAAGGCCTGGCGCCGGTGACGCTCAGCAGGATGTCATGGCGCGTTTTTTCCACTGCTCCTCATTCACACCCTTAATCAAGAGCCACAGGAAAAATGGGATTTCCCCGATAATCGCGGTCACTGAAACTATGCCGGCAAGCAGACCCTTGTTCCCAGGGAAAAGCATATTCCCCAGGCTGTCTGTCATGTATCCCAGCGAGGCGATTGTCATCAAGACTCCCAGTGCTGGGGGGAAAAAGCCTGATTTGTAAATCAAGTATCCAAGCGCAAGGCAATGAAGCCCAAAAAACGCCTCCCAGATATAGGCCCCATGGTCGTGAACTTCTAGAAGCAACATCACGAGGGCGCTCAATTGATCTTCGTTAAATACCGCCAAATAGCTAACGCCGCTCAAAAGCGACATAACGGCGAAATGAAGGAGCAGGTTGGAACCCTGGATAACAGCCATAGCCAACCTGAAAAACGCCGCGATCATGGAACCCGCCACGCTCACCGATTTGAATAAAGCGTAGAGCATGACAACCATCACCACCTCACTTAAAAAAATGATGGTGTCGCTGATGATGCCCATGCGGAAAAGTGTCTTTGAAGCAATAATGTTTTTCGCTGTCGCTGTGGCGTCTTCGGGAACAATCAAAGTGGTGGGGACATACATCATGCTGAATGGGCCGCACACAAGGAGAATCAGGAAAATAATCCCAGCGACTCTTGTGTAAATGAGTGGAGATGTCACCGAGGCGCTTGTTGTCATTTCATTTTCCTTTCAATTGCCGGTTTTAATGGGAATTACTATTTTCCCTTTGAAGCTCCCCTGGCTGAAATAATGGAAAGCCTCCACGGTTTGGCTCAGCGGGAAGACTTTGTCGATAACCGGTTTCATTTTCCCTGTTTCAAAAAGCTCGTTCATATGTTCATAGCCCTCCTTGTCCGGACTATGAATGACGATACCCATTTTCTTGTCTCCAAGCCTGGAAATCAAAGGCCCAAGCAACGCTATCTGTATGATCCGACCTATGGAACCGCCTATTACGCCAAAACTTCCATTAGGGTTTAATGATCGTTTGTAATCGAAAATGGAGCGGTTCGCCACCACGTCAAGAATCAGGTCGTATCGCTTCCCGTTTTTCGTGAAATCCTCCCGGGTGTAATCAATGACATGGTCGGCGCCCAGGGATAGCATGGTCTCCAGCTTCACAGCGCTATCCACACCGGTCACCTCCGCTCCCATTGATTTGACCATTTGCAGAGCAAACGAGCCCGCGCCGCCTCCAGCCCCGTTAAACAGCACTTTATTTCCCGGCTTTATCTCCCCATGGAATTGGAGACCCTTATAGGCAAGCAGCCCAGCCTGTGGAATAGCCGCCGCCTGTTCGAATGTCATACTCGCAGGCTTCGGCGCCAGAATATTTTCAGAGGCGCATGCGTACTCTGCGAAACCACCAAACTTCTCCCCAATAGACAGATCTCCATACACCTCGTCACCAGGCTGGAATCGGGTAACCTTCGCGCCCACCGCTTCCACTATTCCCGCCACATCGCAACCAAGGATAGGGTGTTTTGGGCCCGTCACACCGAACAGAAGACGATAAATGGCAGGCTTGCCGGTCAGCATGTCCCAGTCCATGGAGTTTATCGACGCCGCATAAACTTTTATCAGCGCTTCGTTATCTTTAGGAGTGGGTTTTACCACCTCCTGGAGCTTTAGAACTTCTGGCGCCCCGTAACCATCGTATACAATCGCTCGCATTTTCCCGCCAATCATCATTCACCACCTGAATTATGGTTTTAGGTTACAGTAATCACGACACTTCCCTTTTTAAGTCCCTCCTCAACATAACGATGAGCCTCGACAATTCGCTCCAGCGGATAGCGACGGTCTATCACCGTTTTTATCACTCCCGCCTCAATGAGCCCTGCAACGTCCATGAGACTTTCTTTTGTAAAGGGCGCCAGCGAGCATATGACTTTCCTGCCCCCCAGGATCGAAGTCATGAACATTTGGCCGACCTCTCTCATGCCGAACGCGGAGGCAAGATAACGTCCGTTTTCCGTGAGCGACTCTTTGCAACTCGCATAGGAGCTCTTCCCGAAGGTGTCGAAGATGACATTGTAGGTCTCGCCGTTTTGGGTGAAGTCCTCGGTGGTGTAATCGATGGCGTGATCGGCGCCGAGGGATCTAACGAAATCGCGTTTCGATCCATGGCATACGCCGGTGACTCTGGCCCCGTAACTTTTTGCGATCTGTGTCGCGAACTGGCCGATCCCGCCGGACGCGCCGACGATCAGAACTTTATGCCCCTCCTTGATCGACGCCTTTTTCATGAAGTGAAGCGCGGTCATCGCTTCGGTCGGAATGGGGGCCGCCTCTTCATAACTCATGTTGGAAGGCATTTTCACCACCGCTCCCGCCTCCGACATACAGACGTACTCGGCAGCGGCGCCAAAGCCCTCGACGTACCCGAACACCTGGTCGCCCGGTTTGAAGGTGGTTACTAATCCGCCGACCGCTTCAACCTCGCCTGCGGTAACGCCGCCTGGCGTCTTCGAGCGTGGCTCGCTCCACCCGATCATCAGCCTGGATAACGGCCAAAGGGGACCTGGTAACCAGAAATCACACAAAGTGGGTTTAAAGTTTCTTATCTTGATCTCGCCAAAATTCACCGCCGTGGCGTGAACCTTGACCAGGATTTCGTTATCCTTCAGCGTCGGTTTTTTGACCTCCTCGACCCGCAAGACCTCCGGCGGACCATATTCGTCGTAGACAATCGCTTTCATTTGCTATTCACTCCCTGTTCTGGTATTCGATGGGTCATTGCGCTTCGGGTTCGCTCCGGCGCCAGTTCCACGCCAACCAGACGATGTACGAGGTGCAGGCGATTTCGATGATTGCAAAAAAGGAATAATACAGCTTCGGCTCGCCGACGAATAATGACCCGCCGACTGCGGCGGTCTTTATGACACCGGCGATGATGTTCGCCCAGCGATTCGCCCGGTACGCCAACAAGCGAGAGAGAACGACCATAGCGATCGGAATCTCCATCAGTATCGCGGCCATCAACAGAAATTCTTCCGTGATGTGCACACTTCCCACCCGCCCGGTTATGATCTCGTTGAGCACCGAAGAATCCATCAAGGTCATGACATCGGCGTAGAGATAATTGAGCATGGCAAAGAGCCATAACATCGAAAGTTTTACTTTCATATTATCCATGCCGCCTCTACCTGTTTCGTAATTCATGTTTTTCCTTTCGTGATGTCCCTATGGCTGCGCTACCGTTATGACAACGCTTCCCTTTTTCCGTTTCGTATCGGCGTAGCGGTGCGCTTCGACGATCTGGTCGAGAGTATAGCGCCGGTCGATGACCGGTTTGAGCGCTCCTTCCTCGCACAGTTTCTTGAAGAATTCCATGTTCTCGGGTTTAGATGGCCCCACTCCTCCTTTGATCCTCTTGCCGCCAACTATCGATGTCCAGAGGATGCGCAGGATATCGGTTCCGCTCATAAGGTTAGCGAGATAAATCCCATTGTCGGCCAGTGATCTTTTAATCTCGGAAAACCAGATCGCGCCGATGGTGTCGAAGATCAGATCGTACTTCACGCCGTTTTTCGTAAAATCCTCGGCGGTATAGTCGATGACATGGTCGGCTCCGAGCGATTTCACCAGCTCAAAATTCACCCCGCTGCATACCCCTGTCACCTCGGCGCCGTAATACTTGGCGAACTGCACCGCCATGGACCCGACGTTTCCGGAGGCGCCGTGGATCAACACCTTGTAGCCCGGCTGAATATTCCCCAATTCCTTGAGGTAGTAGTTGGCGTCCGTAGCGCCGAACGGAATGGCCGCCGCCTGATCGTACGAAAGGTTTTCCGGCTTGAGCGCGATCGCCGCGTCGTCGGCCATCAGCATATACTCGGCATAAGCGCCGACCCGCAAAGCCGCCAATCCGTACACCTGGTCCCCCACCTTAAAACGGGTGACCGATTTGCCTGCCGAGACGATTTCACCGGCGAACTCCATACCGAGGATTTGTCGCTTCGGCCGGAACCAGCCGAACACAAGCCGGGAGGGAACGTAAAAGATATTCAGCCTGGCCGGGAAGTTTAAACTCCTCATGTTATAGTCGGACGCCGTGACGGAGGTGGCGTGGACTTTTATCAAGACATCTTTCTCGCCCGGTGTCGGCTTGTCCACCTCCGCAATGGAAAGAACCTCCGGGGGACCATATTCGGAATAGACAGCCGCTTTCATCAATTGTTATCTCCTACAATCAGCACAACGCTTCCCTTTTTGTGTCCAGTATCGACCAGACGATGCGCCTCGACGATCTTATCCAGAGGCCAGGTCTGGTCGATAACCGCTTTAATTTTCCCCGCCGCCATCAGGTCGTACGTAAAGGTCATATCGGTGACTTTCTGTTCCGGGGTTCGCATCCCGGCAAAGACTGCCTTTCCCTTCTTACTACTAAACGCCATGGAATAGAGCCAGGTGAACAAAAACGTTATCTTTGGCGCGGTGGTAAGGTAGACCCCTCCCGGTTTGAGCGAGGAGCGACCTTTCCAGTAGGAGCTTTTACCTATCGTGTCGAAAATGACATCATACGCTTCGTCTCGTGTGGAAAAATCTTCGACAGTATAGTCGATCACTTCATCGGCGCCGAGGGACTTGACCAGTTCAACGTTTGCGCCGCTGCAGACGCCGGTGACATGCGCGCCGAGAAGTTTGGCCTGTTGCACTCCGATCGCCCCGATCGCTCCTGACGCGCCGTTGATCAGAATCGATTGTCCCGGTTGGAGCTTAGCGCCTTCACGCAAGAATGGTGTGGCGGTGATGGCGCCATGCATTGCGGCCACCGCGTCGATATCGGTCAGGCCGTCCGGTTTTCTAATCATCGACCACTTTTCCGGGAGGGTGAGATATTCGGCGTGGGTGCCCATTTTCTCTTCCGAGCAACCGATCACATGATCACCAGCCTTATAGTTGGTGACTTCGCTCCCTATCTCCACCACCTCACCGGCAAATTCCGAACCTAACACATTGAAGCGAGGTTTGAGTAGGCCGGTAAAAAGTCGCGCCAAAAATTGACTCCCCGACCGGAATATGGCGTCGACTTGGGTAACGGGCGACGTCATTATCTTGATCAGGATTTCATTTTCCGCCGGAACCGGTTTTTCGATCTCCTCAATTTCCACCACCTCCGGGGGTCCGTAGGTCCTGCTAATGGCCACTTTCATATATCGCTCCTTTGGTTAATAGTGTTGCGGCGTCCGGTGTCAGCTGCGCTGTAGGCCATCTCATCACTATGATGATACTTTAATTACGACATTTCCCTTCTTGTGTTCCTTTTCAACATACCGGTGAGCCTCGGCTATTTGCTCCATCGTGTAGCGCCTGTCTATGACTGGTTTTATCTTCCCCGCTTCGATAAGCTCTTTAAGAAATAACAAATCCTCAGCCCTCTGCTTTGTTGTCCCTCCACCTTTGGAAATTGTCGCGTATGTTCCGTTCGGGGCTAGAGAGTTCCTGCATTTCGATTTCGAGAATTTCCCAACGGCGTCAAAGATGAAATCATAAAGCTCTCCATTCTCCGCAAAATTCTCCTTGGTGTAATCAATAGTCTTGTCCGCCCCTAAAGAAACCACTAGTTTAAAATTCGCAGCGCTGCACACCCCGGTTACTTCCGCGCCGTAGTGCTTAGCAAACTGTATAGCGAATGTGCCGACAGATCCGGAAGCGCCGTAAACGAGGACTTTCTGTCCGCTCTGGATATTCCGCTTTCTGAAATAATGTAATGCGCCAAGCCCCCCAAAAGGAACAGCGGCGGCTTCCTCATAGGTCATATTGGCTGGTTTTATCGCCACCACCCCATCTTCAGGCAGGCATCGGTATTCGGCATAGGCCCCAAATAGCAATTCTCCTGAGCCAAATACCTGGTCGCCTTTTGCGAATCGCCTTACATCTTCGCCTACTGCTTCTACCTCTCCGGCCAGCTCAAACCCTAGTATATTTATTTTTTTGGGACGTAAAAGACCATTGTAAATTCGCGCAAGAAAAGGGTCGGCCTTTCGCATGCGCCAGTCGGCGGCTGATACAGTTGTCGCATGAACTTTTATCAGCACCTCATTGTATTTGGGAATGGGCTTGTCAACCTCTTTGAGCTGAAGTACTTCTGGTGGCCCGTATTCTGTGTATACAATCGCCTTCATTGGCGCGCCTCCACACCTTTAATCAGAAGCCAAAGGCCAAATATTATTTCAAATAGCCCACCCGGCGCATAGAAAGCCATTCTTGTCGAATCAGATAAATCAGGCGTTAGAATGCTGATGAGTGACAGTAATATCATAGACAGATACGTCACTATCCCCCAGGCGGCCAGGATTCTTGGGATGTACCGAGACACCCAGAACAAATAGAGAAAAATTGTGCCACCCAAGCCAATCAATAGCAAGACGACATCCAGCCCGGCGCCACGGACATCGAGAAATACTCTAACTAGAAATTGCAAATGTTCGGCCTCCAACACCGTTTCCCCATGCAAAAGCAGCAAAGGAACCAGGCCACTAATAACCGTAAGGCCGCCGCCAATAATCGCCTCCGCCAACCTCCATAAAAGCGCCAGCAAAGCAAGACTCTGGTTTATCGTTTTGAACAATTCATAAAGAGCCCAGGCCAGCAGAACAACAAGCGCATACATCATGATTTCGCCGGCAACGGCCATTCGATACAGCAGTTCATTTGCCATAATGTTGGAGACTGTCGCCGCGCTGTTTTCTGGCACAATAATGTCAGACTCTACAAAGTTCACGCTGAATATACCTAGCATCATGGTCACCAGATACATCAGCCCTGCGACGCGCGCGGCCCTTTGCTGTGTCGCGTCTACCATAGCATTTGTCATTTCATTTCCCCCTGTCTCGTCAGGTTGATTTACCATCCGCCACGGTTATGACTACATTTCCCCTTTTGTGTCCTTTATCGGCGTACTCGTGAGCCTCGGCGATTCTCTCCAGTGGATAGAGCCTGTCAATGACAGATTTTATTTTCCCCGCCTCAATAAGACCCTTTAGGAAGATCAGATCTTCAATCTTTTTGCCGAATGTCCCTCCCACCACTTTCTTGCCGGTTGTTATTGAATACCAAAGCCCGACAATCTCCGCTAGCACCATGACAGTGTGGAGATAATAGCCATGTTCCTTAAGTGAGTTAGCGCATTGCGAAAAAGTCGTCTTACCCACCGTATCAAATATGATATCGTATGTTTGTCCGTTCTGGGTGAAGTCCTCTTTCGTGTAATCGATGACCTTATCGGCTCCAAGAGATTTCACCATATCTATATTAGTAGGTCCGCATACCCCGGTAACCTCCGCCCCGAAGTATTTGGCAAGCTGCACAGCATAAGTCCCCACGCTTCCGGAAGCTCCATTGATAAGGACTTTTTGTCCACTCTCGATTTTAGCTTTTTTCAGAAAGT
>Ga0224511_10003304_pt1 | contig 11516 bp, 8 predicted proteins | sample SF_May12_sed_USG_2_FD_169988 | JGI IMG/M metagenome (GOLD analysis project Ga0224511, IMG submission 169988) | Sediment microbial communities from San Francisco Bay, California, United States - SF_May12_sed_USGS_8_1 | ecosystem: Environmental > Aquatic > Marine > Sediment | place: USA...
GGCCGCCCTCCAGTCATGTTAGGCGGTGCACCTGCCATGTTAGGTGGTGGTCCCGCCATGTTTGAAGGTGGTCCTGTCATGCTTGGAGGTGGTCCCGACATGTTTGGAGGCGGTCCTGTCATGCTTGGAGGTGGGCCCGACATATTTGGAGGCGGGCTCCTCATGTTGGTAGATCCATTGGTATCCATAGAAAGGCTGCTGTTTGACGAAGGATTGCTTAACGACATTCTCCTGTTTTGCGGGTCTCCTTCAACAATCTTCTGAACAGTGGCCGGGTCTATCATTTTCGAGTCGATAGCCTGCTGTACCTTGTTTACCAAGTTCAGTACATTGTCTGACGACGGTACACTCGTCACAGGTATATGACTGCTTGAGGAATAAGTGTTTTGTGGTCCCTGTGAAACTGATACCTGTACCATTGGTGGCAGGCCTGGTGGAGTTGGGAACATCCCAGCTTTGGGATTATTGGACCACGTGACATGAGAGTGAGACTCGGCAGAGGTATCAGTAATCCCAGAAGCCATCTGTTTTAGTTTTTCTGTTATGGACATGTTGTTCTTCATCTCCTAGAAACGGAAAAAAATTGGAAAGGTGACCAAGCAAATCATTTCAAAGTTTAGTTGATCGTTTTATTACTCCGCCCCTATTATTTTTCACTCTCATTTTGGTGGTGCTGGAGGTGTTTTGTGGAGAGGCTTATGAATGGCATTACTGTTACCTTGGCTTTGCTGAGAGTGGATGGACGAGGTCCTAAGGAGCTCTGCGAATGGTTGGCACCAGGAAACCTGAAATGATACTTTTTTTGTAAGTCCAAAAAAACTAACCTATCAACCAATAGTTTGTTTCAATGGAAGGTGGGATGGTGGGTGGCATAAGATCGCTGAAGTCTACCATTGGCCAAATAAATCGCTACTCTTTGGCACTTATAGACTGAATCTTTGAGGGATGACAAATGACAAGAGTCCTGGCTCAATAACTGGGGCGTGTGTACTTTCGGTTAATATACATTCAAGAAAAGGTATGGTTACTATCTGTTTAAGTCAAGGTTTATGTCGTACAATAAACAGCTCATAGGCCAGCTAAATCTTATCTCAGATCAATAGCCGACAACCATTGGGTAGTTGAAGATAACATACCGATGAGAGGGAGCTCGGGAAGGATGGTTCATCATGCCTCTAGCATGCATCATCGGCCTAAAATATATTGCACATATTGTAAGTACTTTAGGGAGCAGCCGTGACTTAGTGCAAGATTTGCACACAGTGAGTCGTGGGTTCAAATCCCAGAAAAGTCAACGGTGGTGGCAGGAAGGGCATCTGACCTTAATTCGCTCCTGTGCTCCGACGAAGTCTCCCTGTTAACCATGGAGCAAACTCCACGACCCCGTACAGGGGATATCGGGAGTATAAACAAGGCCAAAAACATTGTAAATACTGGCATGCAAGAATGATGATGGTTGCAGTAGGTAGTATGATTATGGGGGTTTGCTATGGATCAGAGGCATTGACCTACCTGGCTATGTTAGGTGGTGCTGTGCCGAGAAGGCCAGGGCGGGGTGGAGGTAGCAATGGTGATCCATGATGGCCCAGGGGACCAGAGGAGTGATCCTGAGGCGTAGGATCGGTCATTGGTCGTCCTGCAGGCGCCTGTGGTTCAAAGGGGATGTCAAGTAATGATGGAACCTTCAGCGGCTTGTTTAACTCGGGTGGAAGAGCGTTCTGCACAGGTTGGACATGAGAGCCCACGCTGGTGGGTATCTGCGTGTTCGTCACCATGTGCGCAGGGGTTGCTGTGATGGGCGGTAGAGTGGTGGGCAGCGTTGGCATTGCCTCATGGAGACCCTCAGAACCGATCTGTCTGGTCTGTACCAGCGGTTGGTTCACCAGTGATAACCCTATAATAAAGAACCCATCCAATAAATTGCCGCGGTAGCGGAATGATGAGTGAACATGCATCATTGTACACTGGGAAGCGGAGAATAGTCCGCCAATGACATCATAATCAGTGTGATGAGCGTCAGGAGACCCAGGAGTAACATGAGCCTCTGGTTTACATTGACTGTACCTACCGACTATCGGACTGTGTGGCACCATATTGGTTGTATGCACTTGAGAGGTGGTTAGCTGATGTGTTGGACCCACCAGGGTGCTGCTTTGTGTATCTGGAAAATTAAAAAACAAGTTGTAACAGGACTGGCGTGACATAACCTACACTCAAATAAGAAATACTTCTACCTAAAGACAAGAAGACATAGTTTCAGTACCGTAATTCGGTTTACTCTTGATTGTCTCTGTCACCATCGGGGCAATGGATGCTGTCGGTTTTTCCATTGATGAACCGGGTGCCATGCTACCGAACTTCTTTAGCGTGATCTGGATGCTAGTTGTGGGCACTTCTGGCAGCACCGATTTCTTTGCCGGTGAAGAGTCCACTGTCGCAGTCGCTACAACTCGAGAGGTGGCGTTGGACTTTGCTTTGCTTTTAGCGAGAGCCACGCGCTTGGCCGCCAGCTTGTTCAGCATCGCCTGTTTGGGGTTGATGATTTTGAGAGGCTTGACAATGGGACTTGTTTTGGCCTTTGTCCGGGTGGACGGCGGAGTGGGACTGTGTGTTGGAGCCGCTCTATCTGATGTCATCACATCGGCGAACCTTTACCACAAACAGAAGGAGAATAATTAGGCAGCTGGTCGGCTCCAGAATTCCATACAAGGTCAACTCTAACAAAGCCAACGAATCCATATCTTACCAGCAAGATCTCAGGGGATGGTGCTGAATACGCATTTCAGGTAAGATTTTGGCCATCTGCCAGCATGACATGAGCCAAGAGTCTTTTATTTTAATCTTTTGCCGGTGAATTTACCTTGTGAGCCGAGCTTTGGCCTCCTCCAGTGCCTTTTTGGCATCCTTATCAGTAGAGTCGGCTGGCGGCCAGTTTGTGCTCACTTCCTCATTGTCCGATTGACCACTTTCACTTGAAGGCGAGAAGGACATGGAGCGCGACCGTGATTTAGGTTTTTGAGTCTGAAATCAACAGTTAGCACATTTACTATTCGTCTACTACAGCTGGACACAGTAAATTACTTTACAAGGTTATCCTGTCGATCTATAGCTAGCAGATGTAATTACAGGATTCCTAGAATAATATGCATAAATGTATACGCTAAAAAATTGTAGATAATGGAGGAAATTGCAAGATGCCTATAGAATAAAATAAGCCATCGCACATGCCCTAAGGAAACCGGATGTAGTTTGGTGTACATGCACATAAACATCAACTAACCTCAGCGGCCTCAGACGACTTGCTTCGGGAACGACATGTTCTCGATGCTTGCTGCTTCCTGTGGTATGGCGATCGACTTCTCTGACGCAATGATCGCATGCCAGGACTACGAGACCCTTTTCTCACACTGGGTGATCTCTTCTTTGAGCTAGGAGACCTTTTTCTTGGACTACGTGATCTCTTCTTTGGACTAGGGGACGTCCCTCTAAGACTCACAGATCTGCTTTTAACAATCGGAGACTTATTCTTCTGGCTCGGGGACCTCGAGTTTATACTGGGGGAGCTTTTCCTCGCCCGGTGCGCCCATTCTTGGGAACTTTCTGATCGTTTTGTTTGTGCAGAAGATTTTAGACTTGGAGATTTCCTTCGTGAGCTAGGAGAGCCTCGTTTTGAGTATGACAGTCTTTTCGAGGACTCTGGACTGGGTGAATATGAATGGTGTCGGGATTGATGAGGTGGTAGAGAGGTACGATCGTTCTCCGATGACCGACTACGAGATCGCAGAGCTTGCCTACAAACCAGTTGCAGAACATAAAACATCACCATGAATAGACATGTATAGCCACAGAGATGTTTGGTAACCACTATTGATCAATATGAAATAGGATGGATTACATGTTGAGATTAGGGGCAGTAATAGTGCAAGTTAAGCAGATGGGTATGTGAGGTTTGTTGGGTACTGTTTTGGTTGAAGACAAGAGATATATCACTAGGTAATCTAAGGCATCCACTGAATGTGGGACTGTATGTTCACCTGGGTCCTTAATGTTTGGTGAGAGTCGAATCACCTAACTGACGATGATTGAGGAAGGGCAGGAGGACACTCAGCAAGATTGGAGACCTTGCGCGGGAGAGAATAACCTTGAAACGAGCACAGTTACGGGATTTGGGTTGCTGTAATGTTTTAGTAATGGGAGTCGAGAGTTGTTTTACCTTAAGGGCTCTATGTCAGCATTTTGATACTGCGCGTACAGTCGCAAACTTCCCAGAGCCCTAAGGGTTCTGTCTGCGCATGAAAAAGTTCCCTGAAGTTTCGAAAAGCTTTAGTCATTCGCTCATTGTATACTCGTAAGAAGCCTGGCGATACGATAGTTTGTGACCACCGTTATTGCTCGTACTAATGTGACCCAACATCTTCTGTAAGTTTTTTCAATTCTCCGCTACACTTTCACAGTTTAATCTGCCATTCACCTATCACGCTGTGGATTGGGAAACTCAACTCACACTCAGTATGAACAAGAAATCATCAAAGTAGCGTTCTCGGGCCTAGCTGTCCGGGGTTTTGATTCATGGCTCAGGTAGGTTCATTTTGCTCCACAGATCCTAGTAGTTTACATAAACTTGCCAGGCAAACCACACCAATACAAGGAGATGTTAGGCTAATGAATTGATTGCAACTTGGCACCCTGGTGCTAATTAATTTGCTGGGTGATGATATTGTTACACAGTTTTGGTAAATCAGAGAAGCACTTTTTGACAGTAATCAGTAAGTTGAGTAGCTTTTGACCTGATCCTATGCATTACAGTGGTTGCAAACTGTTTACATTTTGTTGTCTGTCAAATCGCCCATGATGCGCGCTTTTGCCTCCTCCACCTGAACTGCAGTAAAACCAGACAATGCTTAGATCTGATGATGCGGTGATGAGGAAGATTATTGTATTTGCAATTGGAGAAGCAGTGGCGAAACAGTGGGTTGGGGTGAACAGTTGCGGCGGGAGCATACTAGCTAGGGGTAAGGGCTGATTATAAATACTGGTTTAGTATACCAATACTCACCTCTGAGACGCTTCGCTATTAGGGGAGAGCTCCATATTTAGATGATCAAGCTGTACTGTTCGACTTCCGGCTTTAGCTTTACTCTTTTTTGCCTTCCTTGCGGCCTTTGGCGACGTGCCTTTGTATTTTTCCCGTTTCTTGTTAGGAGTCTGCTCGTGAGCAGCGGATCCAGTCAGCTGATTCAGATCGTCACTTTCTACATTCGCTGAAGTATCGACCTGTTTGGCACGCTTTGTTGGCTCCAAATGAGATGGAGTGCCAGCGGTCTCAGTCTGATAGACTTGTGCGGACTTTGGTCTCTTGGTCAGCTTACCACGACGGACCTCATCTCGCCTCCTCGGGAGTTCAGTAGCGTCAGTAGCGTCTGGTCTGCTCTGCCTGCTCTCTATCGACAGGTGTCTGCCTCTCTCTGGTGACAGTGTTCTCTCTGATCGTTTCCCATCATCAGACTTCGCCGACCACGGCCGTTCCTTGGTACGGCTCTCCTCGCGGCTGTGGGGACGACCTTCACGACTCACTGGCCGCAGATCCCTTGAACTACGAGGTGAAACAGGCCGGCGTGCAGGGCTGATGCGCCGTCGGTGAGGTGATGATCGTCGGGCCTTCCACACCTCTCGGCGCGGTGGTGATACATCACCCACTCGCTGTTGATATTCTCTCTCCATGAGGGCTCGCTCGCGCGCCAACTCTCGCTCCAGGCGACCAGCCTCTGGGGAGAGAGTGGGCGGACCTCCGACTGCCGGCCCGGGCCCAATCAGTAGTAATGGAGACAGCAGAGCCGGTGACTTCCCTTTTGGGCAGCGATCAGCTGATCGACCGCGCCTGCGACCGATATCACGAAGAGGTGACTGAGAGGGGCGATGAGAAGGTCTCCCACGCTGCAATCTCAACTTATCAGCGGTTTTAAGTGATTCAGGCATTCTGGGTGGAGATCCAGGTGCTCCTCGCAGTCTGCAATAGACACGAAACAACTGGGAAATCCTAGATTAAGTCAGGGGTTCTGTCTTCTAGGTGGCGTGGGACTCCAGAATTCTGTGACTACACTACGCTTCCCAGCAAAAGAATCAATCTATGAAGATACTCCCTTACATGCGTTTTCTCATTTAAATGAACCTGCTGATTTTTTCGAAGTAACAAACAGCTAAATAGAATTTCCCTGAATTGTATGGATTCAGCGACAATAATTAAACAGTACGAGGATCATACTCCACCCCAAAACTTTAGTGTACACCAGTCACCTACCTCCATTCATCGATGAGTCTCTCATACTCCAGTAAATCATCATCGTACAGTTGGTGTGGAGACACTGGGCCAGCGATGACTGGTCGTGGAGGGCTGATGGGGTGTGGGTAGACACTTCTTCTGGATGCTCGCGGTACAGGACGTGAACGTCTCCCGTGTGGTTTGGGTGAGGTTTTTCGTCTAGTCTCCCAGTCCCTAGAAAATCTACAGAGAAAACCAAGCTCTGTCGAGGAACAAAACTAAAAAGCTGGGAGGTTATGATTCTGTTAAAGGGATCAAGCCTGAGTCGAGGGTAGACGCACTTTCGGAGTTGTGCTCCCTATTCTTGTATGGAGGCGACACCGCGTTCATTGCAGCGATGGCGAATGTTTTTCTTCCAAAAAGCGAGTATCGGTGACTCAAATGGGCGAAATGGAAAGAGAATGGTATCTAATAACGAAAACCTAGTAACCTAATGATCTTTACTCCCTCATATCATAGCATAGAACTCGAAATTGAGCGTAGTATTGGAGAAAACTAACATTGTAAGAAGTACTTTCCCTTGTCCTAAATAGAGGCCATTGCATTCGTGCCTTTATCATAGCGCAATAATAGCACTAACACTCGCTGACAGAGGTGAGAAGCTGTACTCTGAAACTCTCTCTATATTTTTGTTCCACACTTCATCTATTCAGACTTGGGTAAATACGAGTCTAGCATGCATCTGAGATTTTTCCAAACATCTGCATGTAAGCCTGGAAATCAATGCAAACACCAACAGCTCTGTGTTAATTTCCTGTCTCGAAACCAATTCTGTTGCGCTGACAGTCTTAAAAGTGCATCGACGAGGGCTCTAAGTATATGCGCTGGATAGGGCTATGTCTAAGCCTCCATTTGAGCTGATATTGGGCCCATTTGCTCATGGTAGGCTTCAGAAGCTGCCAACAAGTGAACACCCATTCGGGAATGTATTTACCCCTTTTAAACTACATCGACTGAATTATTGTTATATGTGCAGAACAGTGCAGTGCAGAGCGGCATAGCCCAGCACAGTGCAGTATAATTCGGATGCCTACGCTGTTTTACCTGCTATCCGGGGACCATTCTCTGTCGGGTATCAGAGCAGAGCGAGGCGAGCTGGAGTTATACTCTCCCTCCTCTCCTTCACTTACAGGCGGGGTACCGGGTGGAGTGCACGGTCCCCGAGGAGCCACCAACTGAGTGTCTCTGTAATGGGAACAACGAGAAACTATATCCAGTCTGCTGCCAGGGTCAACATAAGACCGCACAACTCCTGTTAATAGCATCACTGTCAGTTACCGGTCTGAAAGTGTGCTGTCCACATCTCCTTGAGAGAGAATGATGAAAGGGGTGGCACATCGATAAACGCATGATTGCCAGCACTGTTGAGACACCGTCATAAAGTCTTGTCTATAATCTGGCCAGAAGATTATCGGCCTATACGCTCTGAATACAGACAATCAATTGCATAGCTGAGGAATACTGAACATCGATAATCTTGGTATCTATTCGCGTTGGGAACATGACCGAATCAAACAAGACATGGAATTATCAAGCAAATGGTACAATTTCTGTACAACATCAAGTTGAAAAGGGGGATGACTAACCCGTGGCTCTGTGATGGGGACGAGGAAGGTGAAGCCGGTCCAGCTGCACTTCCATTGTATGAGGGAGACAAAATGATAGCAGGCTCGTCCTGTGTCGGAGTCGTCTGCTCACCAAACATGTCACTGGATGGCGCTTCATCCTGAGTGGGCGTCGGCGTGGACGGTTCATCCTATCGGAAGAATCGTAGGATATTAAACAAATCAAATGATTGAGTTTTAGTAACTATGAGGATTGAACGGCAAATCGAAATTGCCATAAGTGTGTAGTGTACCTGAGTTGGGGTGCCTGGGAGCATTGGTGAAGGCGTCTGTCGTCTCTTATCCTGGTGCCGAGTCTGATTCATCCAGGTTGGCACCGCCTTGGTAGAACGGGAGATGTTACTCCCAGGGCTAACCACTCCCACCATCAGGTTGCCGGAATTCGCGCTGAGTGACAATGCATCCTTTGAGCACATACTCGCTGTCTGAAATGATAAGGGAATAAACATCAGGGAAAAGGTTTCACTACTCAATCAGTCCTAATCGTATGGAACTCTCCTTGCACCAACCATTATATTATGATATTTGGGGTACCTTAGTTGTTACACAGACATATGTTGCTAGCTAGGCGCTGGTACTGGTTTTTACCTGAATTGCACTCCTCTCTGTAGATGTGGGTGAGTAATCCCGAATCGCCGGCTCTTTGGCCACCCTGTGCTTGGCTCGAGCTTCCTTTAGTGTGGCGGCACCCTTCTCAGTTGAGGGTGCATTCTCACCAATACGCTTTCGCTCCAGCTTGGCTCTCAGCTTCTCATCATTTCTTAACACTGCATCCACTTTCTTCATCAGCAACTCTCGACTCACTGCCAGATCCTTATTGCCAGCATCTTTAGCGAGCAGAGAATCAACCAGAGATCTCACCCTATCAGGATTACCCAGTTTAGCCAGAAGGTCCACCGTATCATCTAGGGGTTTCGGCTCGCTGGCAGTCTGCGATGGCTGCGGTGGTGGTTTCACAGGTTTCTTTGATGTGCTTGATGTGTAGCTAGCCTTACTCTGCTTCTCAGCTTTGCTTCTAGCAGCCGTCTTGCCAGTTGAACTCGGCTCATCCTTAGTAGGTGTGGATTTATCGTCGCTGATTGTTGATGATTGACTAAGCCGCCTCTCCCGTTCGAGCGCCTCTGTGGAAGCAGCCAACCACTCTTTAGTTTTTCGCAGAGAGTCTGCCATCAGCTGTGGGATTCCCGATGATGCAGTACTGGAAGCGCTGCTGGTAGCCATCGGAGGGATTGGAGGAGCAATTCTGGCAGAGGATTTACCAGACGGTGTATTTGCAGCAGCAGCCTCAATGCTAGCGCGTGTGGTAGTTGATTGTTTCATCTTCGCTCTGTACGCTGCCAGGGACAGCTGCTTTTTTGTGGAAGCCCCTTCCTTTGGTGAAGGGTCTTTGACATCAGTGAGTTTGATGGTTGACTGGTCACTTGAATCCTTGGCAATATGAGCATCGGCCGCCGCGTTGCCAGCAGCGGGTATACGAGGGATTTTATAGCCTTGCAACCCCTGGCTAATAACTTCGGGTTGTTTCGCATGTTCTACAACTAATTCTTTGACTGGTGGAACTGTACGGTCATTTTTTGAGGGCTGCGGTGGCGCCGGTCTGGGCGAATCAGCTCCGTAACTGGGATCCCACACATCTTGCTGGGGTGCAATGGCCACTGGTTCAGCAGCGGCCACCAACCCAGGTTCCTCCTTGTTCTTTTTGACTGATGGAGTGCTTGCTGTAGAGTCTTCAATAGGCGGAGAGACACATTCGTCAAAAGTAATAAGGGATTTAGGTGAGCTAGGCAATTTGACACCCGGTGAACTGCAAGGAGAGATGTCCTCTACCGCCGGCAAACGAGAATATTGCTGCTGAGCAGGCATGGATGAGATGGATTCCATAGACGTGACTGAGGAGAATGGAGGTTTTCCTGGTTCATCGCTAGCTGTGGTGGCAGGCGCCACGGAGGATCGTGCAGGGCTGGATGATATTATTGTCTGCTGCGAGTTTGTGTCAGCTGCGGTGGAGTTTTGCAGTGAGCTGCCGCTCTCCTGTGAGACAGATCGCTGCATTGACACCGAGTCATATTGACTCTGAGAGGAGCTGCAAGAGATCTGCTCCACAGCTGGTATACGAGTTTCTGTGCTGGAGGGAGGCGGTGCCCGATGGGTTGATGCAAGAGGCCGACATTGCGAGGTGCTCGTAGGTTTATCCAATGGACTGGTCAACTGTTCAACATCCGTATCAGCATCATAGTCAAAATCAGTAGAGGGTAACCGTGGGTTGGGTTTCTGTACATGAGTTTGCTGATGACGAGGTAGACTGTCCTGCAACATGGTAGTCAGAGTTCAAATAGACTCTAGTAGCTGATATCGCCAAAAAAATTGGCTCAACAAAGAAGAGTATAGGAAACTACAATAAACAATACTGGTTACTTCGTTTGCACCAAAGAACCGAGGGTGCTTCCGTTGAAACGAAGCTGGAGAGGGTAGTTGACATCACACACACAATAAGCATACCCACCCAATGATCTACGCAGCCAGGCCATGAGATGATAATTTCATGCCTTGCAATCCAGCCTCGGTATTGCCATTCATCTACTGCTTTACTACCCTGACAAGTGTATTTAACTTACATTACTGCCTTGACTTATAGGACTGTACGGGGTAGCATTCTCTATGACGGACACCCTCTCCTTAATCAGTTCTATAGGCTGGATGATTGGCCTCTCCTTGATGGTACCGCCGGAGGGGCTCATCAGTTCAACCAGAATGGAGCGCCTCGGGTCTAACTGCAGTGGTACATTTCCTTCGGGGACCTGAAACATAATCGAGACTTCGTGCATGAGAGAACGACTACCATTACGGGGGTGGGGGACTCTACCTAACCACATTAATTGTCATCAATATCCTACGAGGGAGCTGCTCGGTGCTCATTAGCCATCTCAACTTCTAATTAATTCCATCTGTTACATATTTCCACAGTTTCAGTGCATCAGACATAATCTTCGTCAGCCCTGTATGAGTACTGGTTAGTTAACTGTTGAGTGGAGCTTCAGATTATGCTTCGATAGTTCGGCTTCACAGTTCAATCTAGGGTAAACAACTCCAGCTTTCCATTACTAAATCTTTAGAAGAAAGCAAATCTTGTAACCGTTGTCGTTATGAGGTTATTCTCGCCTACTTGCGAGGTGTCTAATGCAGTTACATCAGTGGTAGAGTATTTGTAGGTCACACCGGTCAATGACTAACTGGGAGTTCCCCTTGTAGTAAACCACCTTTAAACAATCAGAATCAGATTATGCACCCAGCGCCGTGGAACTATTTTTAATTATTGCACTTCTATTCATGATCAGTTACCGGTTTTGATTTTGAACTGGTGATGTTGAAGTCCAGTGTTGAGAAAGTCACCACAAAAGCTTACCTTTAAATCAGGTGGATTAAACTGCAACGCTTGCGTAGCACCGAATTTACTCAGTGTAGTGACGCTGGGCAAGGGCCGACAAGACAAGTCCATACTAGGCTGAGCTTTCACTTGTTTCTGACCAGGATAAAGATCCGCGAGGGAGGCCTTTGGGTTTCCCAGTTTTACT
>Ga0224511_10003305_pt1 | contig 11515 bp, 3 predicted proteins | sample SF_May12_sed_USG_2_FD_169988 | JGI IMG/M metagenome (GOLD analysis project Ga0224511, IMG submission 169988) | Sediment microbial communities from San Francisco Bay, California, United States - SF_May12_sed_USGS_8_1 | ecosystem: Environmental > Aquatic > Marine > Sediment | place: USA...
TTTACGTACTTTGGATTCAGATAATGTCAACGCAAGTGCGTATTATTTAAAACTAGAAGTACTGTGAAGGTACTTTCATTAAGCCATTTTTTTTATTTATCTTGCAGAAACAATTTCAACAAAAAACTAAATTAAATGCGACCTCAACCTTATATATACTTCTTTTGAGATATACAATATATTACATCAACATTTTTGATTGAGTAATTACCATTTAAAAACCGTGGCTACAAATCTTTGGCTTACAACGAAAATTTAGGCAAAAACCGGCTTATTATATTTAAGGGGTTTCATGCGAGTTTTCGATCATTTTTCCTGCATTTAGATTTTAATAATACTTTGTAGACCAACAGCTTATGTCTAAAACAAGTGAAATATAAAATATAAACATTATATTAAGCTGTTTTACCTTCATATAGTATTAAACTAAATTAATATCAATACATGTAGTAAGAAAAACTCATCATATTATTGTCATTTATATATGTTTGTATACACTTATATCTGTTACTTGAAAACAGTGCAAATCATTTTAGCAATTTGATGAATATGGGGGAAATGTATATCTTTCTATATCAACAGCTGGCGTCAGGGAAGCGACTTTTTACAACTTTTTGACACATTTTTTTTACAATAAAATAGATATTGCATTTAGATTTAGGCGAAACTTTTTAATTGTGTAAAACAATTGGTTGTTATCACAAAACATAACAAATGCACTTCGCACTTTTAACAGAGAAATAGTTAAAATAGAATCCACCCGTAAAGGCAGCTATAATAAATACATTAAATATGAAGCTTATGTATTGCCTAATAACAAGGTATTTTCAAAATTGTAGATAAAAAATTTCTCTATTAATTTTCGTCTCATGACCCGGGATCTAAAAGTACCAAATGCTAAAATCCTGAAAAGCGTCCAATCTCGGGTCTCGGCTTTTAGTAGCCGAAATAATAAACTCCCGCGAAAACCTTGAAACTTATAGACACACTGTCACACATGGACCCGGAATACTAAGTGTTGTTTGGTCGCCTATTTCGAACAGCGGAAACCTTTGAGGTATAAAATTAAAACATTGTAACAGTAGAAAATCTGTCGATCGTCTGAAACTTGCTTATTATGATTAATGCTTGCCCAACATTTAGGTGTGTGTCTTTGAAATTTAACATAAAACAGACGTTATTACATTGTTGCGTCCCAATACCAATCATTACTATTAAATAGGAACCAAAAACAAAATTGTACCAAAAAGAAAGTTTGTTAAACTAATTTTACATCGACTAACATCATAGAGACATTTTCTTAAGTTTTAGACACAGAAATAGCCTAAGAATGCCATTATAATACCATATTGTGACAAATCGTTTTTCAGAAAAAGGCAGTTTCTCCCAAAAGGTCAAGGTAACATAGTTCGTAACAATTTAGTCGAATCACGCATCATGGTACAATGTATCCTTTGCAGAATGTCTGGAAATGACGTAAGTCGAGTAGGCGGTCTGAAAGGATTAGCGACTAAGCACTAAGCGCCTTATTTCATTTGGCTTTCATACATTGTCACTTTTCATGACTCTGGTAATGAATGTCATATTTCTATATACATAGTAAAATACATAACTACTCTCCGACATCTGAAGCAACATCTACAATTTGACAGGCGAGGACGGAGTCTGCTGTGTGTGGTGTACTGTAATGGGTAGAGACATTATTATAAACATTAACCTGATACTGCATAGGTCGAATTCGTGTCTTTCGAAGAAATGAACTAAAGCTTAAGCTCAAATATTTAACTTTTATTTATTTTCATGTGTTTGGTGCCCTTAAACAAATAATAGGTAAAACTGTGTTCAAAGTTTAAAGACTACATATTTTACCATCTTATCAGACCGTCATAAACATCGTTCAAACTTATCGATATCTAGCTTGCTAAACAAGAAACACTTTACTTATTGTAAGTCTATCAAATGTTAAATTAGGAAAGTAAGACGCGAAATATTGGTAACAAGGAATATTTTTCTATGACGTGATGAAGTGGTCGTTTTCTCCAAGGATTACCATTAAAAAATTGCAATACACTCAAATTCATTTTTAATAATCAGAAAATGAACATACACAATTGAAGTGTTTAAACTATTTTTTCTTATTTTGTTTGTGAACTTTGGAGTTCAAACAATTATTACTGTTAAGGCAATGAACCACCTGCTACTCCTAACATGACGTAGTCAGATTGAAAAGTTTATCCACACAAATTCAGTGTCCAGACATAACACTTGTTTTATTTGTCGTTTAAAACATGTTTTTCATTCAAATGTCCTGGCAGCTCGTGTCTGACAATACTATGCAATGCTATGATAATTGCCATCATTCGTTTATCACCAATGTATTCCGTGCAAATGACTTTTATGATGATAACGTTGCAGAATATTTCGTCCTGTCCATGCTGTACTTTTGTCATTTTACTCCACAATCGAAAAGCGCATTCCTTTCTTATGCATTTGACGTACATTTTTAGCCAATAAGAATAATGCATCCTGATGTAGGTTTTAGAAAAAAATTCGTGTGTGTTTTCTTCTTATCCGATCATGATATGAATCTCAACATAGGATTCTTTGGAACTGTGTACATTGTATGTGGTTTCGGCGGGACACTTGTAAATAGTTATAATAATTTAATATCTATAACACTATGAAATGTATCTCAATACATAGTTTGTTCGCTTGTGATATAACTATATTATACTAAATATAAACGATACCTCGACCTGTGTGGTCCAGTACACGTATCCTCTTTTCAAGTGATGGTACTATGAAAGGCACTATGAAAAAACGGAAACTTTGTTCATATTGCTGCTATTTCTAACATGATAATAAAGAATCAACGTAATATTACCCAAATCAGCTTCTGTTTTAGATTTACGCATCATAACACCACAATGTAAGATTTTATTTCTTTACAAATATTGGTAATTAATATTTTGCGGACAACTTAATAATATTACACTATATTTTAGACATTTATTGCAGAGATATAATAACACAGAGATAAAATAACAGGTGGAATTTGACTACCGCTTGCCGAGTTTAATGCACATATCTTCCACCGATATTCAGTGATGAGAAAAGTGCATACTTTTTCTGCTGATATTTTGTCATTTTACACCACATTTGGAAACTGCAATTACCCTGTCTGAATTTACCTATTTTGGATTTAAATAATGTCAACGCAGGTGCTTATGATTTAAAACTAGTACTACGAAAATAACCTTCATTAAACCAAACTTTGTTCATATCGTAGAAACAATTTCAACGAAAAAACAAAATTAAATGTGACCTCAACCTCATATATATATCTTTTGAGATATACAATATATACCATCACCATTATTAATTTAGTAATTACCATATTAAAACCGTGCCTACAAGTATTTGGCTTACAACCAAAATATAGCCAAAAATCGCCTTATTATATTTAAAGTGATAGACACATACTCATACATGGACCCGGAATACCAAGTGTTGCTTTGTCGCCTTTTTCGTACATTGGAAACCTTTGAAGTTTGTAGTATAAAATTAAAACATTGTAACAGTAGAACATTTGTTGATTGTCTGAAACCTTTGGTTATGGCTAATGCTTGTCCAACATTTAAGTGTGTGTCTTTGAAATTTACCATAAAACAGACGTTATTACATTGTTGCGTTATAATAGTAATCATTGCTTTTAAATGAGGAACCAGAAACAAAAAAGAAAGTTCGTTAAACTAATTTTACATCGACTAGCATCATTATCTGTTTCCCAGGATAGAGAAATTTTCTTATAGACACAGAAATAGCCTGAGAATGACATTATAATGACGTATTATGTCAAATCTCTATTGAGAAAATGCAATTTCACCCAAAAGGTCAAGGTTACATAGTTCGTATCAATTTAGTCGAAAAACACAGCATGTTACAATGTATCCTTTGCAGAATGTAGGAAAATGACGTAAGTCGAGTAGGTGGTCTGGAGGGATTAGCGACTAAGCACTAAGCGCTTTATTTCATTTGGCTTTCATCCTTTGTCACTGTTCATTACTACTGGTAAATAATGTCATATTTCTATATACATGTACATAGTGAAACACATAACTACCCTCCGACGTGTATTACAACATCTACAATATGACAGGCAAGGGCGGAGTCTGCTGGTTGCGGTGTGCTTTATTGGGTAGAGGAGTTTTTATGAACAAGAAACTACTACTGCATAGGTCGAATTCGTGTCATTCTAAGAAATAAACTAAACTTTAAGCGCAGATATTTAAATTCTATTTATATTCATGTGTTTGGTGTCCTTAATCAAAAATAATAAATAAAACTGTGTTTAAAGGTTAAAGACTACACATTTTACCATTTTATCAGACCTCCATCAAACCTCGTTCAAACTTATCGATATCTAGCTTGCTAAACAAGAAACACTTTACTTAATGTATGCCTATCTAATGTTAAATTAGGAAAATAAGACGCACAATAATGGTAACACATATTATTTTTCTATGACGTGATGAAGTGGTCGGCATGTGTTTGTTTTAGAAAACAAAGACACATATAGCGAATATTTCTTAAACGACACCCGGACATTGTACCGCAAACGCAAATGCAAGTCATCTAAAGTTAAAATAGTTACAGTACGTTAACTTATTATTCCCATGCACATAAACAAGATATCGCCGATTCAAACTGATTAATCGCATATTGTTAAGATGTGAGTTTCACATTAAACCTCTTATTTAGAAGATTCAATTTAGGGTTGCATGAAGCGTAATTCAATCCGACTGCTCCTTGTCGAATAATTAAGATAAATGGACATTCACATCTCTAATTTAATCACAACATTGGCGGGTTCTCGAAGGATTGCCATTAAAATACTGCCAACACAGCCACACTTATTCATAAAGTTCAACGAGTACAGCTTTAAGACATATTTGCTCAATGCATAGTTTCGCAAACCTCCAATCTCCTCCTTTCTGTTCTGTTTAATTGTTCTTGAGATAAGGTTTATCACAAACAGGAGGTACACTTTCTTTTGTATGTAGTAGGTCAGATTATCACCTGCCACTATAACCCTTATTTATTGGATGAAATTGACCATGTACTGTAATAAATGATCATGATTGACATCTGCGGAACTGTTCAATTGTTGTCAACTAGTATTACATTTCAACAATCTATCTTCATTAAACATTGCTCATAAGCATCTTAAATGTATGCCTGTTCAGGAAATGTTCACCGAAAACAAAAGAATAACTGTTCGAAGAAAATATATCTTTCCATTTTGGCAAATAATTGCTCTAGATAAATTCGTCGTTTAATCTATCAAGGTGCTGGAAAGGCAACATCAGAAACATCAGAAACATCAGAAACATAAAATATATTCCATATGTGTTTATAATTATGTTTACATGCTCGAAATCATAGATGACAAACTCTGTGCTCCGACATGTGTATTTCTGATGAAAAAATGGAATTATTCATGTCTTAATAAAAATACAAAAATATATGTTTTCTAAAGTTCTATATGATAAGGTTAATCTTTTCCGATTTATTAAAATGATGTATTGAGATTAACCACGCTTATGGTGATTTTTCTTATTTTGTTTGTTGACTTTTGTGTGCGTAGATACAACTGACAATGCGGTTGGGAGGGGGCACAATTTATCATCCAGACAAACCATTTGTTTTTAGTAGTCTGCAATAAAATGTTTTCCATTCATAAGTTCTAGAAATGCGCGTCTGACATTAAAAAAATTAAAATGCAAAACACTTGTCAATTTCTATTATTCGTTTATTACTAATGTCGTTCGTGCAAATGATATTGATGATGATAACGTTGCAAACTCGTTTTCCATTCATCTTGTAATTTTGTAATTTTACACATCTGTCAAGAACTGCATTCCTTCTTTGACCTCTTCTCTTACATTTCCAGCTGATGCGAATGATGCATTCTATTCGAAATTTGAAAAACAATATTTTGTTGTTCTCTGCAGATAATGCAATACCTTTTACAATTATTGGTAATGGATATATTAGAATGTAACGGTATACTTTAGACATAAATTATATTCTAGAAACACATTCTCACACGATTATACGCTAAATCACTTATTTCTTAGAAAGCTGACAATACCTCCTGTCAGGCTTAACAATGTAAAAATACAGTCTAAACTTTGCCATATATTACACATTATTACATTGTTGTATATAAGTTGTAATCCTAAAACTAGCTATTTGATAAACTAAATTATATAAATATATAAAACATCTATTTACCTTAATCTTTTTAAAGCTACGAACATTTTTTTTCATTTCCATAAATACAGGCATTATCTTATTTGATGACCACAGAGTGCAAAACTGTCCTCATGCCATTATGTGCCATATCAAACTGATGAAAGGGAAAGCCCTCAGGAAGCATAGCCTGCACGAGAAAACAGCAGCCTCGGTTTTATTGAAGCTGTTCATTAGTGGTAATGAATGATGCCACACCACTGACGCCGAGCAGAACTCCATTTTCAAATGTAAACAACATACATGTACACTCCATGATCCCTGAGGACCAGAAAAATATGACTACACAATGATGTATGATCAAGTCATAACTGGTTTAAGTGTGTGCTGCACCCAATAATGATGCACCATAAACGCACTATTCTTAGCCACTTTGTAGGGTGTAATCACAGTATGGCATAACATATTAGAGCTGGGTCGATACTTGAAAAACCGATACGATACGTATTGCGATACGCACAAAGCAATACGCAATTTTATACGTATTGACGATACGATACAAAGGTAAACATTTGGGAATTTAGAAATCCTTGTTATAATCAATGTAGGGGAAAATAATGCCATAATAAAACAACACAGTAATATTATTTAATATAGTTTAATGATTCATCATTTAAAAACAAAACATTAAAAGAAAGGTCAGGAAGTTACAGGAACTCACTTCTAAGACGGGGTAAATGTAAAAATTGTCTGAAATTGTTAAAACAACAACAGTATTACTAGATTACTATTTTTCAAAGTTTAAGTTTGAGTTGCTTCCTTTTGTATCGATACGCCGCAAGACCGATAACCGAACCGTATCGTACTGCAAAATCGGTATTAATCTGTTTATCGATATATCGACACAACCCTATAACATATCCTTCTTAGCAAAACTACTGCGAATGACGGACGCGCAGCAGAAGATCGGAAGTGTATATTACATGTAGCGACCATAACGTGCCTTATTCGAGGCGAACTTTGAACCACTGTTTCTATTTACTAAAACTACAGGAAATGTGTGTCAGGATTCTATTTACATGTATAAAAGGCAGCACATAAATCACATGACGGCAAGAAAATTATCAGGCATGGTCGATTGTGTTTAAATATTATATCAAAATGTAATGCTTGTTAAAGGTAATTTTGTAAAATAAACTGGACCAAAATCTCCCCATCCTATTTTCGTTTTGGCATTTTTAATTTATGTTTCGTTTTACAATTCTCATTTTGTGTCATACCATTATAATTATGTAACGTTTCAACCGAGTATTTTTTTCAGAATGTTAAAGATACTAGGTCTGTATCGTTAGACCCTTATAATCGGTCACAAATCTTGCAATATGTTAAACATACTAAATAAGTTATCTTTGAAAAAGGGATTGCAACATTTAGTGACAAATAATATGTTTTTGGACAACAACAAAACAAAAAATCACACAAAACCCTTGACGGAGCTGTGAATTGAACCCGGGACCTCTTGCACCCCAAGCGTATGTGTTACCAGTGCAGCACCGAGTCAACTGAAAGTATCGATTGTAGTCATGCTATTTTACTGTTTCGACGCAATGGGTCGAAACGTAAATAAACAAAGCCGAATTTGCAGGCCAAACATTTTTAACAAATTCATTTTTTTTTCTCTAATAGTTTAACATGCATGAATAACTATATTTGGCAGTTTCTTATATTTACGGGAGTATGTTTCACTGCTTAAATAAGGTTTAAATGTAAATGTCTTTAAGGTCTCAAGTTAAGTTAATAAACTGGATTAAGTGTTTACCCATTGATTAGATACGATACATATCACATAAACTTATTCCGCGTGATTATAATATTTTCAATAGGAATGGTTGTGGTAGCACTTTGTTCTTTAATGTGTTTTTAAATGATAATATCGATGTAAGATGTGGTTATTAATCTGAGAAAAAGTTCTATGGAATCATAGAGTGCATGGGGAAAAAAGCATCCTCTTTTTACTGAAGCTGTTCATCAATGGAAATGACAAATGCGACTCCATTGACGCCCCAAGCGCATGAGCGGAACTCTATTTTCAAATGTAAACAAAATACAATCCATGAACCCAAAAGGACATGATAAATATAACTAAAGAAATATTGTTGTAGACAGGCTGGTTTAAAGGCACTATGACAAAATGTCTCGTCTAAGAAACAAAACACACAGTCAGCACAACAGGACACAGGCAGACCAAGACGTAATGAACATTTAACATGATCTGTTTGTGCATATCGTATAACATTTTCAAAACATAAACATAAACCAGTTCTATAATACGAAAAATGAGATAATAATCACTAGCGGACAAATAATTTATATTTGCTATTTTGAGAGAATATACACGATTTATCAAATGGAATTCAATAAATGAGACAATAATAAATTATTTTGGTGGTAATTCAGTATATCCTAGATATTTTCATGGTATTAGGAATGCTACAGGATCTCCTAAATTTAATTACATTCGATTGAATTTAACTATTTTAGGAAATGCTTGGATTACATATAATTTGTTTCAGAATATTACATTCCACTTTGTTTTTGTACGTTATGCCTCTTCAACATCGATACGGTCATATAACAACAGTCAATATTTTTAACCAATGCACAGTACCGCAATTCGTTTATCTCCTCCCATTTTTGTACATTGCTTTTTTCGTGTGATCATACACAGGAAGTACGCTTTCTTTTGTATTTAGTATTCACTAGGTCAGATGTCACCTGACAGACATAACTCTAATGCATAGGATTAAGATTGACCATTTGATGTTATAAATGATCATGATTGACAGATTGGGAACTGTCCATTCTAGCCTGTGTACCCCAAAATCGCTTGACTGCTGCCTCACATGATACGCTTGTGAGAAGCAACTTTTAAACCTTATTTTGTCAGCATCTTTCATTACCACTGATGAACAGCTTCAATAAAACCGAGGCTGCTTTTTTTTCATTCAGGCCTTGTTTCCTGAGGGCTACCCTTTCTTCAGTTTAACTTAAACACTTTTGTAAAACCTTGTAACGCATACACTGTGTCTAGTACAATCACCACATGTTTGCAACATGTAATTTTAAAGGCATATAGGCAAAGTCTCACCCTTGTAATTGCTAACTGGCTAATTAGAACAAAACTGATTTAAATATTGATCTAAAATGCAAACTCTGCAAAATGCATACGCTATGAAATACTCCGTGGGTTAGTATTATTTCAATCATACATTGTAACAATTGCGAGTATTAAGTTTTGGAATCGTTTGAAAAATGCTTCCTGTGGTTAACGTGCTGCTTTAAAGACGCTTATCAAAGTTGAGTTGTTTGACATTGAAATGATTCTGTACCGTCTACCAAGTATTATAATAATGTAATGTGATTGTAGTCGCAACCCAGACTTGAAGAACCCAGGTGTTGAAGTAATTCATATTGAAACATACTTAGGTTAACCTTGTGTTTAAGCGACTAACATCAGACTTATCTCAATGAATAGAGACATAATTCTATTCTATAACACCAGTAAAGCGCTTTAATGTCTAAATATTACATTATATTTATTTTCAGTATACGCTAAACCCTCAAACATTTAAACAAAGCAGAGAAGTGTGTAACCTATTAACCGATTATAAAACACAGTGTGACTCAACATGAGTGTGCTTATCAACTTTTAAAGCCATTGGCCTTATCAAGGCGGAAACGCATGCTTTGTTAGAGGAATAATTCTTATACAAATGTAAATAGAAAAGAATTATACACTAAACAAATCATGTTAAATGCTTGTACCGTCTTGTTCTGCGAGTTTATTGGTGTGTTTACTGTTCATGGTTTTGTACGAACCAATCTGTCATGGTGACTGTACACATGTATTATTCTTTGAATTTCTCTGCAATATATTTGACGTGCCTTAGATGAAATGATTACTGTTTTACTACATCATTGTCGGTTATATATTTCTGGCCCTATAGGAACATGAATTATTTGGTGATCTGGTTTGGAAAAAAAAATTCCACACACCCGCTAGGGAGCGTCAGTGGTGGGACCTCTTTACTTTCCATAGATGAACACGTGTGGTGTCGTGCATTTAGTTTTTATATTGCCTTTTAAGATAGTAGTCTAATCGTTTATTTTAGACCGCCTGGTTGGACCGCGCTGTATATTTTTTAACATTACACCTTTGATTTCTGATAGTTAATAGACATTTGGTTGCAACATTAATATTATTAATTGGTGCCAAATGGCTATATCTAAATTAACATAAACGTTCATCATACATTCATAATGTAATGTGCTTTTTCAGTGAAGTTTAGTTTTTAATTGCGTGTTAATTGACGAAATGTGTAAATTGCTGTAACACATACCTTTATTGCTTCGTTAGCCGTCAGTGTATAGGGCTCGGGTATTCGTTTAAATGCTTTGCCGACCTAACTGGAGTCCCATTTCCCCCAGCGCCCTTTCCCAAAATTAGTTTGAAGAGAATAAAATAAAAATAAGGGCATCTTCTGAACTCTTCCGTGTACCTACAGCCAAGGTAGCTTAGTTGGTAACGGCTAACATGTTTAATTATTCTGAGAAAAGGAAAGTCCCTTGAAGCATAGCCTGCGTGTGAAAATAGCAGCCTTGGTTTTATTGATGTTAATTATTAATGGTAATAAAATATACAACACCACTGACGCCTTTGTAGCGCATGAGTGGAAATCTAGTTTCCAATGTAAACATCTCATGATCTCAGAACACCAAAAAATATATAACTACACAATGATGTAGTACGTAGCGACATTTTACAGCCGCCAACTCACGCATTTTACGTTTACATTAATACATGTATTCGTACTACAGTATCATCCTTAAATGCAGTCAAAACATGGCTAACATGGTTCACTTAACAATGGTGTTCACATGCAAACTAGACCCAACTGGTGCAAACAGTTTAATTGCTTTTTCATGGAGAAAACAAATTAGAGTTTCTCGTTTAACGTTTTAATAAGAATATAGTTGCGATTCTATTACATTGGTTGGTCGTTTTTGATTAATTAAACGCGATTGTATAGAGATTAACCACCTTAATGTAATCACAACTTTGTCGTGTTCTCTAAAGATTTCCATTGTTACATAGCAATATATCCAAGCTAAAAATCCGCTTCTTGCGTTATGACAATTTATACCATATTTCCAAAGGTGTGCATGCTACTCTGACCACGAGGTATTAAACGGACATAAG
>Ga0224511_10003306_pt1 | contig 11515 bp, 10 predicted proteins | sample SF_May12_sed_USG_2_FD_169988 | JGI IMG/M metagenome (GOLD analysis project Ga0224511, IMG submission 169988) | Sediment microbial communities from San Francisco Bay, California, United States - SF_May12_sed_USGS_8_1 | ecosystem: Environmental > Aquatic > Marine > Sediment | place: USA...
GATTATGCATCTCATATAAGATGTAAACAATATCCGAAAAGTCACAATGAAGAGATTGTGCATGTAATAATTGATTGTTGCATTGCGAATAAGGTAGCGGTGTACATGTAGTTTACGCATTACTTATAATTATGTGTCATTCCCCGATAATAACAATAAAAGAAGGTATTGTAAACATTACGTTTTGCCGATTAAAGACTGAAATTAAACTAATGACAGGGAAAGCCCTCAGAAAACAAGGCCTGCATGAGAAAATAGCAGCCTCGGTTTTACTGCAGCTGTTCAACAGTGGTAATAAATGATGCCACACCACTGATTGCAATTATTAGCGGAACTGTACATTGTCATCATTGATCCGTCATTGATTTATATACTGTCGTTAAATGGCAAACAAAAGCTATAAACTTTAGGCCAGTGCATATACAGCCAAAATCACAAATAAAGGGAAAAAATGTACAGAAATGATTTTTGCGTTTTCATATTTTACAACATGTATCGGTTAAGTGATCCAAAATCTACCTAAATCCACCTGCGCAAAATATGTTTTTGGGGCAAAAAGTGGAATACCGATAACGAAACCGTGAATTTCTGGAATTGGGGGTAGGGATCAATATCACCAAAAGTATTGGCCGTATGTTTGGTCTGGTGTCACATAATGTTAAAATATATACACATTTATGTTTATAATGCTGATTTGTGGCCTCATGTTTAAATTATTTAATAGGTTCTTCCGACCTAAATTCTGTGCTCTAGTTCCATAAAGAATGCGATACACAACCACGCAATAAACCTCAATACGTTCACTTTATCGTTTACGTTTCACCGGATTTCCCCCAAGGAATAAAACAGAAATAACTTATTATTTTTGCTTGACACTGCATTGACGACCTGTACGGGCCGACTCCTAAACGTTTTTGTTTATTATGGAAATAATTAGCTGTCCCTAAATTGCAATGGAATTTTTTGCCCAGTTAAAAGTTATTAGTCCTTTCTCAAAATTAATGCAACGAAATTATTAAAAGGGTTTTTCTTGAAGTAAGAGTCAATGAATTGATGGTACGCATCACATTGCTAAAAGGTGAAGTGGTCTTTTTTAGTAATAAAAACGATAACTTACATATTTGCTGTGGGAGTTTTTTCCAAAAATATTTGCACTTTGTTTGCGAAACTCTGCAAATTCGTTTAATAGATTTGAATTTTGTTATTGTGTTAATTAACCAATATTTACGTCATTGTTTTCAGCAGGTTTAATTTAAATTTTACAAAAACAAACTTTTAACGAATAAAAGAAATAACAAAAAAATGCAGAAATAAAAACATAACGGGGAGAGGCATTTCTGATTAGGGAGTGTTTGATTGATATAAAGTGTTAACTTTTGAATATCCATTAACTTTACTCTTACTATAAAACTCAGAAATGTTTCCTTAAATTAAATTTAAACGTATTTTTATCGTCGTCATACTCTAATCATAAGGGTTAGATATTTGGAACTCCAGCAGCGTCTTTGCCGTTAATTGATTAAGTCGCTTTATTGTTATTTATGTCATTTCTCGATTGAAAAGCCTTAACTATTTAGTTGCGTGTCAATTACGTAACTGCAAAGCATGCAACTGTGTTGATAATTACTTAGCTAAAATCAAACACCATTGACCGACCTACACACCAGGACTGCGTCGGATTATCGCAGTCGTTGGTTGCAATCCTGTTTATCTCCGGGACAGCAATAACATAAATTGCAATGCATATTTCCGTAAAACTTAATCTCCTCCCTTTTCTTTTTTTCGTGTAATAAGGTTTATCGCCAACAGGCAGTACGCTTTATTTTGTATTCCCTATGTCAGAGTGTTGCCTGACAATCATAACTCTAATCAAGTGGATTAAAACTGACAATGTGCTGTTATAAGTGATCATGATTGACAGTTGGGAAACTATTCTTTATATATGCTTTTATCCGGTAATATACCGATTTAAATATAATTATATGGATTCGGCATTATTATCATCATACCTTATAGAGAACGTTTTGTTTGTTGAGTATCTTAAGTATTAGCATTTTTCAAGAAGATTCACACGCCAGGATCAAACGAGAACAAGTTCGATTAATTAGTTTTTAAACGCATTAGTCTTATTTTGGGCTTTTCTAATGAGGCGATTCAATATTATCATGATCAGTTGATTATGTAACGTTTTAGTTTTGTGGTATAAATGTACGTGTGGTCGACAGATGTTTTTGCGGATAGCAAGTCGAAGTTTTGTATTCATATTAACAAGTTTTTAGCTAGATCTCTATGTATCAGAACAAATTATCGAAAAATAAGCATCGATTAGATGATTGTCTTTTATCTAATTGCTGACGACAAAAGTGAAACGCAGAAAAAAGCTTGTATTTCTGGAAACAATCATGAGCAGCTGTTTATTGTATAACGTAAGTGTACTTCTACAAACACAGTCTTCGCATTACAGAGAACTGTTTAATTATTATTTCTATGAAACTAAGGACACATGCATAATTTGACAAATAGTCACTTACATGTACATTTAATAGAACCATGGGTGACGTATACAATATAGGCTTTTTTACTGTTATCGACAAGACATTTGTTTATTCAAATGACTAGTGTATTATTATTATTATTATTATTATTATTATTATTATTATTATTATTATTATTATTATTATTGTTATCATTATTATTATTATTATTTTTATTATTATTATTATTATTATTATTATTATTATTATTATTATTATTATTATTATTATTACGATTTATGTAAAGTATTTACTATTTATTTCTTCTTTTTTTTGCAAAAATAGGCGTTACACATTTTTTATATACCTTGCACATGGTGCCAATTGTAAAATACGGTCTTACAAAGAGAGGTATTACCCCTTTACTGACTACATGTACTGGTTCATTGAAAATAAACACAACATATTTTTCGTGACAAATAATTTGTAAAGTCTGTTTGTTCGTTCTTGGAATATTCTTAGGCATATTCTTGAAGGTAATATTTTTGAAAGAACACGGTGCATTTGTTATGTATTTGTTCTAAAACAACAATATTATGGTATCCGTTATACGTCCTACTTTGTACAAACCATATCACATAGAGAATGTCCGGACTCTGATATGTCAACTGCTAATCATTCTCACTGACAAGATTTTACACACAATATTCCTTCAACGCTATTATGGTTTCCAAGATATAGTACATTGGACAAAACTATTAATAGGTATATAGCATGAACCCTATCACAAATGATATCATGCTGACAGAAATTTTCCAATGTTGGCAGGTTCTATCAATCACAGGTCACATTCAAAGCGTTAGGTTACAAGAGAAGTACAACGATATTCTTCTTTTCTTGTTTGACTCCTCTATGACCTTAGAAAACACCCATATCATCAGAAAATGGCATAAGTATGACAATGGAAGACATGATTTGGACTGCTTCGCTTGATCAGATATGGCATGATAGCACATCTTTGACAGATCATATTCATGCACAGAAAAATATGAATTGTTTGTAAACATTATTATTACATGTGTCATAAAAGAATCGCTGTATATATCACGTCATGATTAGTTCGTGTCAATGGATGAGGGAGGCGATATTGCATGGTCATTGTGTAAACAGAACATGCATAAACAAGTAAAATTGGAAACTTTTGAAGCAGCTAAATTGCGACAAAATCTGTTTCTCTTTGTGGATGTAAGACAACACAATATACACCGAAATCGTTAAACATGAGAGCAACATGGTTGTAACACCATTACAATTTGCCTATTTTAAAGTGTTGATGACATAATTAAATGGTAGGTAGAAATTATGTCGACGAAAGACGAGTTGTAATGTAAATCAATTTAAAATTCTGATACATTGGTTAAACTTTCAGCGTGTGTGTTTTAGTTCACCCTATTTTAAGCAAGAATCAGAAACACAGTGCAATATGTTGTCGCTGTTTCCGTATCATTGTCAATCATTAAAGCAAACCGATGACAAAACAATCTCTAATTCTAAAAACGCTTTGATTTAATCATAGGCAACGTCAAATGAAAAATGCATAGCTTTGTTTTTTTTATTTAATTAAATTAACAAACAAAATATTTTTGATTCAGTAACTTTAATTGAACTTTTCAACCGTGTATTTTTTTTAACACTGTTTTAAACAGAAATTACATGTCTTTTTGAAAATGTAAAGGGAAATAATTTCTCAAAAAAACAACAACAATATAATAAAAATGGTAAGGAGAGGCCTGATCATGATCATGCTTATCTGTGAAATACTGCTGTTTATTGTGATTTGTTTTAAATTTGGAAATTAAAATCCACCAAGGCTAAATAGGAACTTTAAAGTTATAGCTTTTGTTTAACATACTCTATAACCGATACCAAATGATTTTTAACGCTTAGATCTCAAACTTGTATTTTACTCATAATTTTGCATTTCATAGCACCGCAACTACCAGCACAACTAATTACACATCCAACATACGGACGAAGAGTATCTTTAACGATTTACCAGGACTAATTTTGTTATATATTATGGTGTATATGTTATATTCTCGGAAGCTTCTGTTGTTTTAAAGTTTTAAAATATAGTCATCACAATAAGACTACCACAGTTATGAATTATCAAATATTAATACTTTTAATAAAAGCAGTAATAATTATTCATCTTTGTCATAACGTGCACAAAGTAAGTTAATGATGTTATGTTGAGGTTCATCAAGTACATTGATAGTTTAATTAAAATTAGCGACATAGTCTACTTAACAGATACATATTCTTACTATTAACATATGTATTGTTTTCTGGAACACCGTGAATACGTGCTGTGTTTGTGTGAAAGGCATTGGCATAAGGGATTTGCGTGACGAGAATGGCTGTTTACTCATGAACATGTGTTAAAATGGTAATGTCCGGACTTAATTAATATTTAAACAGTATACATAAAATAGGCTTCTTTTGGAGTTTCTTTTAATTTGTATAAAACTATTTTCTTATTTCAATAATAATTAAAAGTAACCCAATTTGTCACGGCTAAAGGAAGAAACCTCATAGTGTGTGCATTAGTCGTTGGACCAGTAGACATGTTGGTAATCTAACTAACATGTTCATCAATGAATAAAAAACTTGTTAACATCCTATGTTTAGTCTTTACGAACGAGTTTGTATCGTACATCAGATGTTTTTATTCATCCAATAATGATTTTTGTAAAGATTTGTGGAACTGTTGCGTGTGACAAGGTCTATCCTTTATGTGAAAAAGACATGATTATTACAAATACATTTTGCAGACATACGTCGTTTCTTAAAAGAACGCCCACGAGCAATAGTTCAGATAAGGCGCGTAAGGGGGTGATTTACCCCCTGAAAACGGGCATTTACGCGCTGGTTGGGATTTCTGAGCGTACATTTACGCGGTAAAATTTTAGGGGTAAGATACATTGGCATTTAAATTCCAGCGCGTACATTTCAAAGGTTTGTTTCGTTTGCTCATAAAAATGGTGTACGTCGGCCACTTTCTTTCAACTGCTAAGCACTTGTTTAAGATAATAACAGCGTATGTGTAATTTTGATGGAATTGTGACTTGTTAATACCAGAGCAGTCTGGCTGCTGCAGACTTGAAATTAGTTTTTAACCGTTCATGTACAGCTGGCTTAAAAAGAATAGCGTTTCATTTTTATGGACCATTACTATTTTATAAAGCGGACAAGTTAACTTGATAAACAACATATGCTATTACAAGATAATTTTATGTCTATTTAAATTATGAATTCTATTAAAACAGTGTTGTAAGTTTTTTATTGTGACAACCTTTTAAGAATTTTCATGTTACGGCGAGTGCGCGTTGCTCCATCAGTCATTAATGGCCTCTTTTAGAAGAAAGTACGTACTCCCAAGAAAAATGATAATATGGAGAACTGGAAATATGTGTATTCTTTATAAGTTAGTTTCAGGAGTTGTTTTTATGAAGGTCTGATAAAGATTAACAAATATTAAGACATATTATATACAAAAAAACAATAGAATGATGTGTTTTCTGCACATTCACACTCTGATTGTCTTATTAGGGAGTACGTTTACTCCCCGGGTTTGAAATAAGGGAGTACTTTAGCCCCTCACTCTTAAAGTAGAGAGTACATTTACTCCCTAGAAAAAATAATTATCTGGAGCCCTGCCCACGAGGTCTGATTGTGGTGCGTACGTGTTCAGAGGATTATATCTAAAAGGATTACGTTGCGATATCTTCTATCGTTTTGCACTTTTACATAATATTTTAATGTCTTTAGATAAGTGTTACAATACATAATTGTCGATTGAGATGCAGCGCTTCACTTAAACACAAGAATTGTGAGGACTACCGGGAACTTGGATCATGATCATTGTAAGACGTTCCTTCGCCCATTCAACGCATTCTTTCCTTACTCCCACTTGTCAATAAAAACATTCTTTAATTTCCGATCTGCTATGACTTCTAACAAAGGCTCTCTTCTTCCAATGTTGTTTTCGCTAAACGTTTTCCTGACAGAAATCCTTACTAGAACTGTCAAACGAAATGTTAAATTTTGATTAACATTTGCATGCAAAAGGCAAACTATTAAAATTGTATTGCAATTATCCAATGTACAATAGTTAGTTTCCCAACTGTCGATACTGATCATTTATAACACTATATTGTCAAATTTGTATAAAAGGATTTGGGTCAAGTGACACACTAACCTCGTAAACAGAAAAAAATACTTTATCACATGAACAAAAGAAAAAAATAGAAGGGGGGAGATGGAGGTTTTAAATTGATGAGTTTGTCAAAACATTTGTTTTTGATCTTGAATTGCATACAGCTTAGTTAAAAATGAATACCACAAACATTACGTTTTGTATCTCTCAATCACAGTTTGCTTACTGCAAACCACAGGGGAACACTGCGATATTTAAAACACTACATATTATCAGCACATTCCTAAGCAAGTATTTGAATTCGTCGTGCGAAATGCATTAGAAGTTATCAACATATTTAACATTAGATAAGTCACATCACAATTTGAGTGTTTACCGATATAGAGTCTGCGAATTACATCTGTCTTACGATTATCGCGACCTTGTGAGACGATCTGTTAAATAGTCTGATAAGTACGATATACAATATACACAAAGGAATTTAAAACATGTACAACAGAATCATCATAAAATTGAATTTCATCATATACACTATTGAGCTTTGGTAGCTTGTAGCACGTACAGAGTGCACATATGTACAATAAGTTCAATTTTATAAGTCTTTCGCCCACTCGACGCATTCTTTCCTTACATCCACTTGTCAATAAAAACATTATTTAATTTCCGATCTGATATGTCTTCTAACAAAGGCTCTATTCTTTCAATGTTGTTTTAGCTGAACGTTTCCCTGGCAGGATTTCTTACAAGAACTGTCAGACAGAAGTATCATTTTCGACTAACCTCAACATGCACACGGCAATGAAGTATAATGTCAATACACCCACCTAATGTGCAGTTGTGATGTGCTTTTAAAAATGTATGAAACAACACGTTTTATATTTCCTAATCTTATTTTGCTTACTGCATAGTGAAGGGTAACTCGGCTATATTCAAAACACTACATATTGTCAAAACATTCCTTATTATTTGAACTGATGGGAAATGCATTAGAAGTTATCAACAGATTTTACATTTAGATAAGTCATTTCACAAGTTGAGTGTTGACCGATTTATGATCTGCGAGTTCCATTTGTCTTAGAATTATCGCGACCTTGTGAAACGATCCGTTGAATGGACTGATAATTACGAGATACGAAATTCGCAGATAAATATAAAGCTAGGAAACCAATGGTCATGATAAAATTGCATTTCATATACTTATAACAAATAACTATGTAGGGTTCTACTGTTAGTTCCTGAAACATCTCTATTTACATAATAATTATGTCCTTGACTTTATTTTCTTTATCCAGTTTAAAAAAGTATTCATTCCTGAGTGTGCTAGTAGAGATGTGCCACTATACAGTTTCAAACAGATACCATTAATAGACAAATACAAGAACTATGCAAGTCGAACGAATACCCAAACACATTCATTTGGCTCTCTGAATATATATTAAACTATCTAGTAGGTTTCATTGTTATGCTATATAAATCATTATTTTCTATTATTCCGACTTGAATCGGACACAATTCAATAAAATATGCCACTTGTTATGCCGTAACATTAATATAAATCATGATTGTGTATGATAAGCATAATTTATGCGTGTTATGTTTGGTGCAATATCAACCTTGTTTATCTGTATTCCCATGTTTTATCAAATTTAACACATTTAAAATGTTTGAATTTAGCCTCTTCGCTGTAATTATATATTGTTGTAATTTTACAGCAAAACATATTTCAGAAAGAAAAAAATTGAAATCAATTTCGCTTTTCGTTCTTGGCAAACTTTATTACAACTCCGCTCTAAATGACAAATCCCTTATAAAATGTCATTGGAAACGCACGCACAGATGGGTACACACACGCACGCACGCACACGCACACACGCACACACGCACACACACACACACACACACACGCACACACATTGTATTACACTTCAAAACATTTACATTGGGCTGAAAAATGATCTCCTGGTCACAAAATTTAATAATTTGAAGGATTTTCTTAAATACGCCAAACGGTTTTGTATAAAATAATTGCAATTCTAAGTGTTTAGAAAATACATCCAAAGAGAAAAATGCCGACTGAAGCATACTTCTTTATCTGTACTTAACTGTTTTTTACTCGAGTTGTTTATAAGTGTCACAATAAAAGAGTCATTAATAGGGTGTAGGAATCTCTGACATTCTGGAGCTGAGCCCATTGCAGATGTGTATTTGAGAGAACAACAACATTGCGCGGATAATGGTAAGCAATGCTAAAATAATGTAAGTTCAAAGTATTTAATAGTTTGATATTCATTGGATAATTAACTTAAACAAGTCAGCAAACATTGCATTGTATTTTTAAAATATGTAGCTAATATTGGTTTTACTTGTACTAGAATCTAATTTTATGAGCAAAATGAACGTTGGCTGAAAGCAACCTGATCAATACTTTGCGGTAATTGATAATCTCATCAGTTAGACAGTTATCAATATCCAGCCCTGACCCATGTTTGATAAAGTCTTTATATTTTATTTCAACTGTTCAAACACTCATAGGTTCATACACCCGCGCAATTATGCCAGCGCATGCGCACAAAAAATATATACACACGCAATCACATACACGCACACATGATGAGCTGTTTAAATGGCGGAATATGGTATAAAAATTATGAAGAAGTAAAATATCACACTATTTTAATGATAACCATTCCTTGTGTAGTGATTCAAAACGAGAGGTGATTGTGTGAGTCTCCGAATTACAAGGTCGTATCTTTAAACACCGCCGCCACATGTATTGTATATGCTTTTATTTTAACTTCTACCTTAAATATTTACTTGTAAGGAGCTATTAAACTAAAGTTTTCATTTATTTACCCATTTTAAGGACACACTTTTTTATTTTATGTCTTTTAAGATTTTTTTTTTAAATTGCGTACGGTAGATCGAAAAAAAGAAGAAAAAAAGGTGTAAAATGTTCCATTTAACGTTGTCATTCCAATCGGTGCTATATGTAAGTACAGAGTGTTTTAAGGTAAAAATGAGGTTAGTAAAAGACACAAGTAATATTTCAATCTTCAATTCCAATAACAAACTTTTTTTTCAATTTTAATCGATACATGTTTTAAATAAAAGTACCATCATGACTAATATAAATGTTAAAGGAGCTTTAAGTTTTGTTAAAGTTATACAAAATTGTAATCATTAATTTATATGAACTGTTTTTAATAGTAAATGACACATTGCTATATTAAATCGATACATGTTTTAAATAAAAATACTTTCATATCATGAAGTGCATAAAAGATACTAAAACGTCTGAAGAACAATATTTTTGCTATAATTCGACTAGTATTACAAATCACAGAGCTCTTACGTATATGCAAGTATAGTCAAACTTGGGATTTAAGGCTTTTTCTCACGGGGAGCGTTCTTTGCATAGTAAAATATAGTTTCGTACTAAGTTTGTTTTGTGTTTTTTAAGATACGGCACAATTTTCATACAGTCGGCAATAAAAAATCTAAATTTAAATTATTTTTTTTTCCATTTCTTGGAAAAATACGGTCGGGATTCTTGAAAGACGAAAAATAAAAAAATGGCTGGCCTAATAAGATACACCATACTTACTTTTCGTGGGAAATGAAAATTACGTTATTGTGTCTAATAAAATTGCACAATTAGTTTTAAGCAGAATTTATAGCCCTTTTGTCATAATTGCATATTGCATTGTTTTATGTCTTAATTAGTTTCCCAAAATTGACGCAATCCAATGTATAGGATTACGTAATGCGAAGAGACAAATCAAGATTATTTATTTGTAAATCATTTTTATTAAATCGCATACTTTTAGTTGCTTAATTTGGATGCTTAAATGAGACGTTTATATCTGATTACATTCATTCGAGATAAATAACAGTCTTTCACAAGATATTTCCTTTCGTATTTGACATAAATATCTAGTTTTTGACACGAAAACGTATAAACCTTATCTTAATTATGAAATGAAAATGATTTTGTTTAGACAATGAAATGAATAGATGTAGGTTTTGTTAGTTCTATAATAAAGCCGGAGTTTTATCTTTTCAAGGCCAATGGCAGGAAAATGCAGCCAATATATGTGCTGATAATGTATCACCGTGCTTTTAGAATACAAGTAAGCGTTTATGTCAGCTCAGTTTAATTATTTTACCTTCCTAGAATACAGAAACTTAAAACTTTTTATAAAGTATTATTATCTACGTTATATGTTTACACTAGTATTATACACATGGTTAATATTTAACAAATAAAACATGGGATTGAGGGCAATATGCAAGTTTACGGACTGGTTGGTCAGACTGGGGAAGGTAGCTGAGAGCCAAATTCCTTCAAAGGTCTGACCAACCAGCCCGTAAACTTGCATATTGCCCGAAAGCCCATGTTTTATTTGTTATATTATACCGAATCTTTAAATAAATCCTGTTATCCCTTTGTTGCTGTCATTTTACTATAATTTGCTTTTAAATAATAATTGTATTTGTTCAGTGTGTGATATATCTCAAACTCTAGTCGGAATGTTTTCTTCTTGTATATAAGCAATGCAGCAAAAGCCATGCTCTTGTTAAATATTCAATTTTTGTTAATCAAATGAAATAGATCTATTTAATGTTACTATGCGAAAAATCCAGACTTTAAAATGCAATAGTAAGTGTCAAATTCTCCATTTTTAAAATAGATTTACATTCTAAAATAGATTAGTTAATAACAGCTTAAACAGTTACACTGGATTACCTGCCCCTAGTCAATATAAGAATTATGGACAGGATAGCCGGTCTGTATGCGATTTATGGACTAGATGAATTCATA
>Ga0224511_10003307_pt1 | contig 11515 bp, 4 predicted proteins | sample SF_May12_sed_USG_2_FD_169988 | JGI IMG/M metagenome (GOLD analysis project Ga0224511, IMG submission 169988) | Sediment microbial communities from San Francisco Bay, California, United States - SF_May12_sed_USGS_8_1 | ecosystem: Environmental > Aquatic > Marine > Sediment | place: USA...
CCTCCCTCACTCACTCCCTCACTCACTCACTCACTCACTCACTCACTCACTCACTCACTCACTCACTCACTCACTCACTCACTCACTCACTCACTCACTAGTCTGCATAATTTCTTATTAACTAAACTATTATGTTTTGATAGATTGCTTTGCTTTGTACGTGTGGCCGGTTTCACAAAGCGTGTATGATCAAATACGCCGCTTGTATTAGATTTGGAGATCGTATACTGACATTGTCTTTGAAAGACTTCACCTCTACAAATGAACAGAGCAGTGCATCTATACTATCAATGATTTGGTATCGGCGTTGTTTATATCTTTTTATCAGCGTTCAGGATTGTTAGAGGCATTGGTGAATAGTTTATATATAGTTTCAGTTAATTAAGTTACGAAGCACATTAATTAGATAATTGTAAACAGGAATCGCCGCAATGCAACGTAAAATAACAGGTTTCAACAAACATTTTACAATGACCTAGATTCCAGAGACATTTGAATCATTTATAAGCAGTGTCATAATATAAGTTTCATTTGTAGCGACAAAGAACGTTGGTTTTAATAGTTCACAATAAAAAATATACCAGATACTTGAGTAGCAATGCTAGACTGTATTTTCAGGTTAGCGACACACATGCATAGTTACGTATCAACAGGTCAAAGTGTACTGAAGTTATTGTTTACAAGATGAAATGTCTATTGTAAGCAAGTGACCTTTACCTGGTTCTCAGATATTTAAATATCATTTACAAGGTGCAATGTCACAAGCAAATGTGTCCTTGATCTTAATCACATACACATGGGTAGCAATCTCAAGCTGCTAATTGATATAAGCTACCAATAGAACTAAATTTGGTGTCAAACGTTCTAAGCAAACTCAAGATATTGAGCAAACCAGCTGTCCTGTTTTACATGTAGCAACAGTGACCTTGACCTTAATCACAGACACTTCGTTAGCAATCCCAAGCTGCCACTTGATATAAGCTATCAAAATACTAAATTCAACATCAATAGGCATATGCAAACTTAACTTATTGAGGGGAAACTGATTTTTTAGCAACAGAGATTTTTACCTTGATCACAGTCACCTGTGTAGCAATTCAACGCTGCCATTTGATATAAACTACAAAAATACGACATTTGGCCCAAAAAGACCAATGCAAAATCAAGTTATTGAGCGGAAACTGTATTTCTATTTTAAGCAACAGTGACTTGATCACATACGCCTTCTGTCATGGAGGTATCCACCATTATCAAGACTTTTGCTCGTAAATAAAATGTGCACATTAAAATAGTAACAATTCTGAACAGAGATCATATTTCATTTTTTATCTGAAATCATATAAATAGAAAGGCAACATGCTAACATAAAATATTAACGAGATATAATCTAAAGATACAAAGGTTATGGCAAAGAATGTGCACACTCATGAAAGTGGTTAAGTGTACTATTGTTGTCAAGCTAAGCGAGCCTTTTGACGGTTATGTATGGTTATGACACGCGTATATATGAAAATCATATGTGACATCAAGACTAAACACGAACAACTGTCTTGTCTTATAAAACGCATGTTTGGAACGAACAAATAGTAGATTTACCGTCAATTATATAAGGTAACCAGGTGCCTTGTGAAAATATTACTGCGAGCAGCAATCATCGTACACATTCATTATGTGTTTTGTCTATACTAAATTACTGTTATTTACAGAGTGCGTTGACGCCCTTTGCTTGTGTACGTGTTACGTTTGTAAGGTGGTGTGTATATACATGTATACACTGTTATACACCGTATGCATTACTCGCTACATGCAAGAGACTTATTGATCTGGGGGGCCGTTTCACTAACATACTTAAGTATACTTAGGGAAGGATTTACGCCAATTTTTAGCGCAACTCTAAGTTATGGAAAAGAGCGTTTCACCATAAGAAAACTGGCGTAACTTTTCCCATTAGTTTAGGCAAGCGCAGACCATGCATAACTTTTCACATAGCGTAAATATGGCTGCCACTCTTAACATAACTTTATGGAAATGTTAGTGAAACGGCCCCCCGGATCATTCAACATATCGTCCGCAAATCACTAGAAATAATCGAACACCAATACATACTCTTGTTTTCTTACCAACTGCGTCAATTAAGCGTATTCTTTAAAATATTGAGAAAAAACTTTTAAACGAAATCAATATTTTCTTTAAACTTGACTTATTAACTTTATATGAAAACAAACTAAGGCATTTCTTACGTGCTAGGTTTATAGCTCCGTATTGCTGCGCTTCAATATCGAAACTGCATTGAATGTTTGATTAATTTAAATTTTAAACTTACAAATGGAAGTATGGCCTACGTGAAGTCATTAGTTGTTTTCAAAACGACCTTGGAAGTTCAAATAAACAGCCTTTAAAAAACTTGTAAAAGTGCATGTTTGGTTATGGATAATTAGGCACAAGTATTTATACTGAAAGCCAAAATATTTATCGACTTAGTAATGTGTAGCTTTCATTGATGAAAAATAAAAACAAAATGAAATGAAAACAACCATTACTTTTTCAATTTACAAATACACTCTTATAAAACCGCAATTACATTAGACATGTAAACAAAGTTCAATTGACAGCGATAATAAAATCGCTAGGGTCAGACATAAAGTGTATTAATATATTGAATGTCCACGAAGCATAAGCAATTTTTTGCGCTCTTATTCTGCTTTAATTTGAATGCTAATCAGTGGTGAATTCAAGAACGTTGACATGGCGAGGGACTTTACAATACCAGCACTAATAACTTATAGTAATATAACGTTTGTTTAATGCCATTACTAGACAAAGCCCAATCTTCACTTGACATGTTTTATGAACGTTTTATAATATACAAAAGCACACGTTTATTCTAAATGTATGTTACGTATTGTTCTTAAGCGTGTTTTGTGTTGTTCTTAGTGTTTGATTTTGTACAGACTATTCCGTCATGGTATTCTAAAACTTTACATATCTACACTGTTTGCGGCATTTTTCGCTCGATAATCTCCTCAGTTGAATTGAAAAAAAATGCAAAGTGGAGAACGTCGTTTAGTTGATAGTGCAGTGCACCAGATGTCCGCTCGCAGATCTGTTTTCCTTAAACAGGGTGATCACAAGCGATTCAATGGGTTAGGGCAAACAGTACAGGTGGATGATACACATCAGTTCTGATACCAAAACAAAAAGAATCTTAAATAATAGTTTACCTTAACATATTACAGAGCTCAAACCAAATAAACTACCAAAAAATAATAAAGCGGACATAACAATTTATCACAATAAAATGATCAGTTCTCAAAGCGAGAGAATGCTATCAATTTCAGACGATATAAATACTAAATAATTAAACTATTATGTTTGATAGATTGCTTAATAGATAATTCGAATCTAACAAACCGTAATCAGTCCTTCGTTTGGAAGATCGCATATTGGCATTAATGAAGTTGTTAAAAAATATAGCATTGTTATAATTGCAACCATTGAATCACAGCTTGATTGCAAATATATGTTCCATCGAGGATTTTGTAAATCGGCGTTGTCTCTACATTTGTACATTTGTATTAGCGTGCATTCAGGATTGATAAAGGCTTTTGTGCATAGTTTATGATTTTAGATGAATCAAGTATTAAGCCTCAAATGAAATACTTAAGAATAGTAACATCTACATTTGAGGGTGATCCCGAACACACTTGCATACCCGAACAACGTTTCTTTGATCTTGTGTATAGCATATTTTTAACAATGTAAACACTTTTGTATAACCGTTTTCTTATTAATAAAGAGGAAAACAATTAACTGTGTGTCATGCACAGGCCCACTTATCTATTCAACGTTCATTGTATGTGATTGCTTGATATATTTTATTAAATATGATAGAAATACTAGTTATATATAGTTAATATTTTGTAAATAATGTACCAACATATTGCATTTAAAATTACACTAATTATGTAAATTACTTTGTACAACGGGAATTACATTTAACTAAGATGAATCCAATGGAAAAATTATATTTTTGTTTAATGTGCTGCTTTATAGAACTACAACACACATGAGTTTGGCCGAATGAGTTGGTATTGAAAAATCAGGTTGCCTAACCGACAAAAGTGAAATCAGTTATAACAATAGGAAATATAGTGCACAAAAATCAATCCTACAATACTTCTAAACATTGGTCTGTTTATGATTGTTTTTGCTTCTCTGTTTGACTCAATTTAACATCTAAACAAAGACGTTAGATCATGTACAACATGCATAAGGTATATTGGTCTTTGATTAAATTGTTGTGTAAACCACTTCTGAAATCAGTTAAACAAAATACCATCGAGAAAAAATTTCGTGTGCGAGAATTGTTTAAACAGCCATTAAATTCTGCAACATGTTGTGGATGATTTATTCAGCTAAAGAAGCGCTGATAGTAGTATAACATCAAAAGTATAATGCGTTTAAAATGTAAGAATAATCTATATTTATCATGCATTGCACACTACATGAATCGTTATGTTATAGAACGGTACATCGAAGGTATTGAGGTTAAATGAATTAACCGTCTTACATTTCTTTTTTCAACGGCGACAAAATGATGACCTAGATTCGCTTGAAATGTAAGCAGCTCTTTACTTTGTATTCAAAATCGTGGCTTCTTATGCTCTTGTCCCGAGTCGAATTACAATTTTATGCAAGACGATTTGCATGGTTGAAATACAGCTTTAATATGTGCAACATATGTTGTTTATAATATCCAAACAGACGATAAACATGGCTTTTGCGTATTTCATATTTTTCTCATAGCACAATTACATAAAACTCGAAAAAAAAACTTGACATTTAATCAGAAAGTTACAGAATAAATACAACATTGTATAAAACCAGAGTCAGTAAATCGGAAGTGTTTATCCTAATGGAGAATTTTGACATGATCAAGGTTTGAGTGGAACAGACTCCTAAGGAAACAACAGCTCGTGAAGGGACTTGACATCTGTATTAATCAGATCAGAACAAGAGAAACTGTTGTTTTTTCTTGACACAAAGAGCGACATCTACAGGTCACATATTGTTGATACATTGCTAAAGCACGTTAGCGGTTTGACGCCCAAAGACATTCTCGGCGACCCAGTTGAAACGGCATAAACTGACACGGAACTTAGAAAAGGGGTATGAAACGTAAGAAGAGTGCGCTTAGGACAGCCTGATTCCCAAGGTAACAACTGCTCCTGAAGAGAAACGGCATTTGTATTTAACAGCTCTGTACACAACTTGTAGAAAACAATTTCTTCTTCTTGAAAGTAACAGCGACATCTACAGGTCACAAATTGTTGAAGATCGTGTCTGAAACACTTCAGCAGTTGTAAGCCCGACGACTTTCTCTGCGTTCTACTGCATTCCGGTGAAACGGATTTAACTGACGCAGAAGTAGGACGGAAGACTCAACGTAGTGAAAACGGGTAATATCGCCAAGTACTATAGCGTGTGACCGACTATGGCGAACTTACTGTCAACAATAGGTGATCCTCATGCTTACAACTACTCGCTGGAAACAGTGCCGACACATAATGAAGCCCAACTTCCACGACGGATTGCTCTGTGCTTAGCCGATTCTAACGAGACAAGAGCCAAGAGCACAAAGTGTCAACCAGAACAAAATATCGTCAGTGATGGTGCTGCTTGGGAGAATCTACAAGAACGAGAAAACACGCGCGTATCTGTGTCTTCGTTGAGTGTGTACCGCAGTGTGTACACTGATTGCAAAAGTTTACATTCTATGGCAGAATTGCTACGATATATTGTGTTTATCCTCATACCGGCGGGTATTGTTCAAGTGCGGCGATGTACACAGAAAGAAATTGTGAGACCAACACTGACATTGGTCAAGTGTTTGCTATCTATACTCGTATTTACTATTAACCTACCCGCGGCTTTAGTGATCTTTTGCTATGCATTTGTTCCCATATTTGGAATCTTTCTATTTTTCCATTTCACAGTTGAGGCAAACACTTTATGGAAAATGATTATTTTTGATGTTATTTTTCTTGCCCCGTTTTTCACAATTGGCTCACTTACATTTACGGAGATTTTAAGACTTCCGTTGTCAAGTACATCGATCGTTGTCTTTTGCTTTATCCTACCATTAGCGTACTGTATTGGCTGGGTAACGATTGTCCACTACCTTGTTAACAAGAAGTTGGAATGCAAGTACGGGATATGGTCCTTACCGGGATACTTTTGGAGTATAGACCTTAGATTGGGGCGTTACTTTATGGTTTTCTTTTTTCCTGCAATTATTATACACATGTACGTTTTATCGTGGTGGTCCGTATTATCAGGTCTGCCAGTTCCCCTTATACATGTACATGTAGTACTTTACATAACCAAGTTTAAATGCGATAATGACACAGTTCACAATAAGCATATTTTGGCGTGCGAAGCCATAGTTATCGCCGGAATATTTCTATATTCAGGATTCTCCGCCCACTATGTTGTACCGGCGTGTGTTGTTGGTTGTCTTTATTTTGCTTTGTTGGGTCACATTGACTATCCCGATGAAACATCTAGGCAAGATTGCACAGATGAACGATAATCGTCAAACGCATTTGTTGTTGGATAATTATTATGTTTAATGGATACCCGTAGAGAATACATCAACATAATGCTATTATAAAAGTATAAGAGCATATAAATACAAGTTTGACATAGGCCTACACGTTTGTGAAGTTAAAAAACAACTATTGATTGTCATTGTCAGCCAGTTAACGTCACACGAGATACAAGATCGTTGATTGGTCTGCACAATATAGATCAACCAATAGAAAACTTCTTTGCGGGTGCATTTTACCTACGGAACAGTGTTGAAAGTTGACGATAATTAAACATATAGGTGTTTTAAATATCATATATAAATAGCATACTCGCTCAGTTGGAGCTTTGGTAGTTTACAGAGAAGAGCTTACGCGCTTCAAACTTTTATACATATACACAATATGTGCACGAAAAATAGCTATCAATCATAAGTTGACCTTGTTTAATCTAAAGATGTCATTGCACTTTACATTTTGTGTAAACATATTTTATGAAGCATTTGAAAACAGTGAACTTTGTTAATATATGTGTAACTATGTGTATATGAAATATTGTAGTATGATCCCTTTGTAATTACATGTTGTATTACATGTATACCAAAATAATATGTTTATCAATCCTTAAATGTTGTTTGCTAACTTGTATTGTCATAAGTCTGCTACACTTGGTAAATGGTTATTTTTAATGTAAGAAACAATACTGTATGTTAATGTTAATTTAATAAATGACTTGTTCTTGCGTCATGATTAATGATTATTAACAGTGAATAAAACACAATTTTGCAGCCATGCAGAATAATGACAAACATGTACCTGAAATCATCAAATAATGACTTTTATCAATGAAAAACCAAGATACCTTTATCCATTTTTATATTATATCATTTTTGTATCAAAGAATGTATATGTGTAACTACTGAAAGAGTATGGTATGCCTGTAAAATAGTAAATAACTCATACAAACAAAGTGTTGAAAACATTTATATCAATGCGTTGCTTATTAATGGTAAAACAGCCTTTTTTCATTATGTTGGTTATACAATGAACACAACAAGTTGTCTTCCTCGCTTACTTTCCTTAAATGATATAAAGTAAACTAGGAAGCCATGCATGTTCAGCATTCGACCAATTGTTTAGATATTTAACACATACATGAATATTACTGCTCTAGAATACTGTATTGTCAGATAAAGTGATATTTTTATGAACTAGTTTAAATAAAATCTACATCACCAGCAACAGACGACACATAACAGACAAAGACGGATCACACAGCGCTCATTGAAAGATCCAACACAACTACAAGTTTACGAAACCTTTTTACAACAACCAAATGTATGGCCCTATGTATGTTTTGTGGAATGTGTTAAGAATATAGCATTCAAAGTTTTACTAAATCAATGTCTGCTCACTTATATAATATGACAGTTTACTGGTCGGTTTTCAAAAACAGTTTGAACTCGAATTTAACACCGTTTTCTTCTTCTTCTGTCTCTTGGATTTGATCATTTCTGAAATAATACAAATACAAATGTACATATTGCAAGTATGTTGAATTAGGAATGCACACGTCAGCCCGATTTCAATGCACCAAAAGTTATAATTTTTTATTCGTACAAAAACTTATATACATCCACCAACTCTAAAGTAAATTATATATAGTTTTATTCATACAAATCTTTAATGAAAATTAATATAATTTTTTATTCGTACAATAAATTATTCGCAATAAAACCAACAGATGGAAATCGAATAATATACTCCCTTAACAATACGTGTGTTCTTAAATTTGAACATGTACTAATAATCAAACGTATAGTTTATTTAAAATTAAAAAAAAACACAATAAAACAAATTACCGGATTTCTTTAAACAATGTCTCGAACTCTGGGAAGAACGTGTCGGCCGGGAAATCCTTTTTCACGAGCGTAAGGTAGAGTTTTCTGCACCGACTGTGATGTAGTGATTCCTGTGTGGGTTAAGTACAGCATTAAATACCATGTGGAGATAAACATAGCACATCGTAAAAATATAGCATTAAATACGGCCTTTGTGTGTATCTAATTATAACATAAAAATACCCTGCGTGCATTGGCATATAGCATAGCGAGTTCAGTATGTAGTATTTACATTAACTCTTAATTTTCTGTAGAAAAAATGAGCGTTTAATTTGTGTATTGCGCGGCGCTCTGGGCCGCCTCAAGGGCGTGACATCTTTTGTCAATCAACCCTTTGACTGGCAGTTGCTTAGCGCGTAGAAATATTTTACAGTACTTCATGTCTAAATTTACAAGAGCACGTGTTTGCATAGTGTTCGATTGTTTACAATCTTTTCTTGATGGGTCATGAAAAGCAGAAGCAAAAGTGACGTTTCCCTTTGTTATTTTCCATAGTTAGTATATACTCAAGTTATTTAAGAACAATACACAGGAAAAGAACATTATATAAGAAGTTTATTTGTGACGTATTTGTAATACACAACTTAAAAACAAAACGCACTGTGTCCACTGCGAGAACTGTACATGTACATGTCAACATTGGGTGTTGATTACTGCTGTTAAAGTCCTAAAAATAGATTTCGTAAGTGACACCACTGTTCAAAGCCGATCTCATTGCACCTGGTGTGATGTACGTTAGCAAGTGCACACAATATTTTTAAAAGAACAGTTATAGCATCTAATACATTTTAAGCAATAATTCCAAAGAAACAATTAAAGCCATTTTTGTGTGTGAATGCGGTCTATTTATTTCTTAAAAAGACAACACCACCGTATTAGGTTAAATCTATTTCTCTTGCGTAGGAGGCCTCTCGGTGCCTCAGACTTCTAAAGGGCGTGTATTAGCTGTTCCCGATGAAGGATTTATCCCACGTGTTGTGCCCTTATGACACGCCATATAACCCTCGCAAATTGTTGAAATATTTGTTTTAATAAAAAATGATGGAGAACATGTAAATATAAGGATTGATTGCTATTTTCGTGCGCATATGGAGTATAAACGCCCAGACGCAAAAGTGACGTTTCCCTATAAAATAACACGGAATTTTCAAACCTCCGCCTGGGCGTTTATACTCCATATGCGCACGAAATTAGGAATTTACCCTTAAATAAAACGTAGCATAATTTTAATGAGCACAGTATTAAGACTTCTTTGAGGAATACAATATAGCATAAACTAACCTGTTTGGATTGAAATATAGCATTTAAATTTTAATGATGAAGAAAATGTAGCAGAAGTCACTCCTGCAAAAGTGTCTTATATTATACAGGTATCATTGAGACATGACATATCTTGTACAAGTGAGCTTCGCCATATAATTAAACTAACCTTGTACATGTGAGCCCCGCCCATGATCCAGATGCTATCCACCTCGCCCGCCTCCACCAGACCGTCGATGTACTTAAGGGCATCGTCCAGACACCTGCTGACCGTCAGTAACCTCTCGTGTCGCGCTATGCTGGTGAACAGATGGCAACGAACACAGTTACATGTCGTGTGACAAATAATTGAATTTTACCATGGATGTGCGTTCATGCGGAACAGGGATCTTTGTTGTGGCATCATTCATCACCACAAATGAACAGCTTTAAAAATACAATGCTGCAATTTTCCTAAAGAATAATTACAGCAAGTTTCTACGGATTAAGGTAGTGTTAAAATACATATTTTGCGACGAGGAGTTTATTTCCGTCAGACAGAGTCCCCAAGCTGCAGTTGATATATATGACACATTGTTCCATTTACAATACTGATCTAAGTGACAGGGAGAGTACTAGACTGCGGCAGTAAAACGTGTATGGAGAAAAGGCAGCTTCAGTTTTGTTGATACCAGACGTCAATGAAAGTATACATAACAATGTACATGTAGTACTAAGAGACATTTTACAGCCGCCACGCAAGCACAAAACACCATTAGAAATAGGTACATTTAAAACACAATTCAAGGGATCCAGTGTTCCACGGATAAGTATGTGGAACACAATGGTCCAACTCATTTGTATGAGGAAAGAGTCAGCCTCGGTCTAATTAAGCATGATCTTTATCAACATGAGTCATACCTTGGATTCTGTAAAAGAAGGACTATGTGGTAGACGTTAGTCTGACTCATACCTTGGATTCAGGAAATGAATTAGAATTATATGTAACACGCTTGTCCGACTCATACCTCGTATCTAGTGAACGACTCGGGACTATGTGATAGACGTTGGTCCGACTCATACCTTGGATCCAGGAAATGACTGAGATGTATATGTAACACGCTTGTCCAACTCATACCTCGTATCTAGTGAACGACTCAGGACTATGTGATAGACGTTGGTCCGACTCATACCTTGGATCCAGGAAATGACTGAGATATATATGTAACACGCTTGTCCAACTCAAACTCAAACCTCGTATCTAGTGAACGACTGAGGACTATGTGATAGACGTTGGTCCGACTCATACCTTGGATCCAGGAAATGACTAAGATGTATATGTAACACGCTTGTCCAACTCAAACCTCGTATCTAGTGAACGACTGAGGACTATGTGATAGACGTTGGTCCGACTCATACCTTGGATCCAGGAAATGACTGAGAATTAAATGTAACACGCTTGTCCGACTCATACCTCGTATCTAGTGAACGACTCAGGACTATGTGATAGACGTTGGTTCGATTCATCTGTTTCTCTGTGCATCCGGCCCAACTTGTTTTCCCGTGTATGTGGACGATCTTGCCTTCACCATCTAGAGATAATGACAATTACATGATTAGTTGTTGTTGTTGTTGATGATGATTAAAATGATGATGATGATGATGATGATGATGATGATGATGATGATGATGATGATGATGATGATGATGATGATGATGAAAATCATGATGATGATGATGATGATGATGATGATGATGATGATGTGAGTGAGTGAGTGAGTGAGTGGG
>Ga0224511_10003308_pt1 | contig 11514 bp, 7 predicted proteins | sample SF_May12_sed_USG_2_FD_169988 | JGI IMG/M metagenome (GOLD analysis project Ga0224511, IMG submission 169988) | Sediment microbial communities from San Francisco Bay, California, United States - SF_May12_sed_USGS_8_1 | ecosystem: Environmental > Aquatic > Marine > Sediment | place: USA...
TATACTCCTTTATTCCCTATGCGTGGGGGTAATGAATTGCTAAATAATGAACAAAATACATTATTGTCTTATTTCAGATCAATAGCATTGCAAAGAAGCCGTTAAAGGTTCGATGCTTATTTGAACTTTTAAGCTATTTAATTACAAGAATACAAATATACTAATGTCATTCATATTCGTTTTGTTGATGTGTAATGACATTTTAATGAAGTTAAGAATTTCGACATTCCGACGGTCTTGTTATGTTATTTTCCAAAACTGTTTTAGAAAACAATTTTGTCTGTATAGTTTTCTAAATAGTTTCACTGCTGATTATATATGCATGTGGTATGATTTTCTATATTTCAATTCAATAGGTTTTGTAATAAAAAAGTAAATTAGTTTAAAACATGTGTATTAATGATAGTGATGTGACCAAAACATCCACTGTTCTCTGCGATTATGCTTCTATTGTTCGAATAACACAAGAGCTACAATAGATTGCGTTATGTCAGCATTTTGTGGTCACATGTTATTGCATGACATTCTCTGTCACTTAAAGTTTAAAACTACAATTAAACTCAATTTAAACACATTATGTACAGTCAATTGAACCACAATTGTTCTGTGTTTTAGAAAATATTGTACAAGGCGCACCTGAGAATATAGAACGCATGCAATTACGTAGCCAGACCGAAGTGTCCGATGAAGATATAGATGACGCAGCACCTATCCCAACTGATCGTCAAACTGGTAAGACATATTGTTTGCCCACCAGACTGGCAACGAATCTTTAATGTGATACCTTTCTGTATTTCTGTGACGTAAAACAATGTTTATTAATATTTGTTTCCAATTCTATTTTGGTTGTTTGTAGTAATATTGAACAGAGTCGATGCAACAAACACAAACCTAACAATTGTTTTCATTCGTAGTTATCAGTTCTCAACATGGTTTAGAATATAGTTTCTTTATCTCAGAGTAAATGTTACCTAAGAACCATTGTTGTTTATGATAACACACCAATGATAATTTATTTCGGCAAAAAGGAGCAAAGGATATACCACTGATCACATATGATGTTAGAATCATAATCCTCATTGCTGTCTAAACTGACATTACAAATGCATGTAATTCCTATATTTTTACGATCAGTGGTCAACAGCTAGCTAGGCAGAAATAGCTTCCTTCCATAATTTTTAATAATGTCTGAAATCATTTCATGGTTATAGGAAGTATTTTTATCACTTTAAATCGTCATAAGCACATCACTTTTCCCCAGGTGTGCACTAACATATCATTGCATTGTTTGTTTGTTTTTACTTTTTCCCTATGCGTGGGTGTTATGAATTGTTAAATAATGAACAAAATCGAATAGTGTCCTTATTTGACTTAAACCAATGTTAATGAATATGTGTTACAACTTCTAAATTTGTTTGTTGTTGGTGGTGTATTACAGGAGTTAATGTCACAAATACAATAGCAAAATTACAGAAGCAAGACCACTTGTCTCTTAAAATCCTACATTCGGTATGCGGAGATGTTATACAGTTTCTTTCCCTTTCATCAGTTTAAATAATCAACGAGGCTCATCATATTGCTACATTAACAACAAAGTACATTGCATAGCGTATTTTATATCAATGACATACGCAAGTAAAATGTTATAACTTGTAAACTGGACGGATTCATTCGTATGTAAACCCTTTTTTCAAGTAAACACATATACTTGTGCTATTCATGATATTTTTTTGTTTTTAAACATTTGAATGAATTAAGGACTTCTGACATAAAATTGTTTTGTTACTGTCCAAAATGTTTTAGAATATACTGTATTGTCTTTTTGTCTATTGTCTTTTTTCACTATACATGCATGTGCTATGATTTGCCAAATATCAGAACAATATATTTGAAATAAAATGAGTAGATAAGTAAAGATGTTAAGATATTGGTTCAAAAAATACAACAAGTTCTTTAAAAGTTTGAGTTATGTGAACCTGTTATCAGTACACATTATTTTGAAACACTTTGTCACTTACACGTGAAAATTAAACTTAATTCTAATTAAGCACATGACAGCCAATCGAAATTCGAATATTTTGTGTTTAAGGAAATACTGTACAAGACGTACAAGATCATATAGAACGCCTGCAATTTGGATTACTTGACCAGGCAGAAGGGTTCCATGAAGATATAGACGACGCATCACCTGTCCCTTCTGAACGTCAAACTGGTAAAACATATTGATTACTCACCAGACTGGCATAAACAACAACAAGCTTTCAGTTTGACAAATTTCTTTCATTTCATAACAAATGTTAATTCATAATTGTTACTAACTCGTAATTGGTTTCTGGTAGTTGTGTTTTACCAGTGTTAATGCCACAAACACAAGTTTGTGTATATTCCTTTTGTAGACATAAACTCAAAGCATGCATTAAAATAGTTTTTATTTTAAGAATGCCGGCAATTGTGTCTTTTAAAACATTTGTTTTTGTAGATAACACCAGTGCTGATTTAAGACGGCAAAAAGAGCGCGCACATGAGGAATTAAGAGATCATACAGAGCGTTTAAAAGAAGAGCTGGCAGGTACTGCAATGCCGTATGATGTTAAAAATGATATTTGGAATTTAAAATCTCACATATTGCAATTAAAAAAATAAAATAGAAACAGATATCTAGGCAAACCTAAACCTAAAGCCTGGCTGACCAGCATGGCCCACGTTTTCTTACCAAAGCCCTTTAACCCCAACGTTTAGGGTATCATGATGTCAAAGTAGAAAGAAACGATCTTTAAGCAAGTATTGAGTAGCTACCAAAAGTGTGTAGTTTATTCCCCTTTTTCTCAGTCTAATTGGTACATTTTAGATAATTATCCTAAAAATGACTCTTAATGTCGATAAATCCTATGGATTTTCCATTCTTGGCACCTTAAACGATTTTTAACCAGATGTGTCAATGCAAATGTAGGAACCCTACTATACCTACTTGTCAGTTGCAAACTAAACAGTTTTGCCCTTAAAACAAAGATTGAGCCCTATTTTGCCTTACCTTTCCACGTAAGTTCACTAGTCAGCTTTTTAGGCACAGGTGGGCAGGCTGCAAAATTGTTGCCGGCTATAGTCTTCCGACTTCCATTGACTGTCAACATTTTCACTTAATATGTGTCCCATTTAAAAATATTCAAATGATCATGGTCAGTTATAAATTGGTTACAGGGCTAGAAAAAGGATTTAATTGAACTGATGAAAGGGAAAGCCCTAAGGAAGCATAGCCTGCACGAGAAAACAGCAGTCTCGGTTTTATTGGAGCTGTATTTTGTCTGAAAGTGCATGTCTCACAGTTTTTTTTATATTTAGTAAATAGTTAATCATCTAGAGAACTAGTCGGCTACCACTTTTTTAAATGTGTACTGGTACCAAATTGGCTTCACCAAAAGTCACAAAGTTGCATTTAAAAAGATAAAATGACAATGTGTATGAAAATGCCAATCGCTACATACGGCCAAGTCACTTAGTTTAAAAATGATAAGTTTATACTTGAAAAGCCCTCTTTTCTTAAATGCTGAAGCACAAGTCCAAACAATAGTTGATTAACATTCACATGCAGCCTATACACATATATTACCGTCTTTTTATGTATTTGTACAATGGTACATATCATGAACCCATGATTACCACACTCATTATTGTTTGAAGCAAATGCACGAATCGAATTGGAAGTGACTATCGAAACGATGACACAAATAAGAGAGAGCATGATGAAGCTTTCAACAACTGGTAAGATTAAAGATGAATAACACAGAAAAATGTTATTCTAACTGACTAACCTCTTATGTTTCGATTGCTTATTTATGCAGCGAACAGGTATAAAAAGTTTATGATGGTGTATGGTTTTGTCAATGTGTTATAATAGGGGGCCCATTTAGCATATTTACATATTTTGTCGTTTAATTTGTGCATCTCTTTGTCACTTTAACCCTTATGAAAGATATTATTTTGGAAGTATATAGGTATGCTAAATCTTACAAATGATGCGTATAACTATACTACATTGGTTTGGTTACAGGAGAAGACTTTTACACAATCTTTTGCACAATGCCAGGTAACTTCTTCATAATGTTTAACCTGTTAAACTGAAGCTTGTCCAGCCAATTAAATTGTTAGTATTGATTTTTGAGCCACTAGTGACAAAAACAAGAAGAAATATTCTCGAATGTCCATGTTGCATTAGTACTATGACTATAAAATAACGATTGTTATCTTCAAGATGCAATAAAATGAATACACTGAAAATATAAAACTATTGTTTACCATTAACTGTAAAGATGTCTGACGTATTTGCAGGTTATACTGTATAAATCAAAGGATACAATGATCGATCAATTCATCTTTCTGTCTGGACTAATGCACTTTGAAGACTTTATTATTTTGTTGTTTTTAGATGAACGCAAGAAATTTACAGTTCAACTTGTCAAGAAATATGTTTGGTTACAAGAAGAAATGGAAAAGGAATTAGCACTGAAGGTGGCGAAAAATGTTCTGCTACCTCGTTATGTTGAAGAGCTTGAAAAGAAAAAAAACAAAAGCAGTTTAATTGGTTGTTTCGTTAAACAGGTATGAAATATGTTCGTTAGTGTTTAAACGTTTTCTTGCTAGAAATACTTGTTTTTATTTTGTTTGTGTTTTGTGCTTGAGAAGTGCAAGGGTGATAGTTTCAGAGAAAATGTTTACTGACACTCTTATCTTTGCCTTTGCCACAAGTATTTGTAGTCAAATTATTTACGATGAAAAAGCATTGAAACCACCTATGAACAAAACAATCGTTTGTGTGTCAGTTCAGCATATAATTGATTCATTTGTGCTGCCTGAAAATGCATACCAAACATTATTATGGACCCGTTGTTTTTGTTACATTAGGTAATTCGAAGCGCGTGCCCGAATATACAAGAGAAGTTTTTCGAGCGACTAGAGACAGAGCAAGATGGAATTTACATTGCAAGAGAAATTCACGCTTGTCAAGTTGAAAACGATGATATATCAGGTAAATAGTTATTGTAATAATTATTTACTAATGAAAGTAAATTGTAGACCTGATAACACAGTCAGTAAGTAGCAATTTGTCAATTCAGGTGTTGAGAGTTTGACCCCTCTACCTTTACACATGGATGGGCAGTTTATGACTATTTGTACGTACGTGTAGTTCTGCTAATGCGTACTCGTGCATTTATGTTCCAATTGCACAAGAGAGTAGGTATAGTGACCTCTAGTTCAAAATAATGTAATACCAAGACAAACAAGAACAAACAAGCAAGCAAACAACGCATGATTTATTTAAACTAGATCTATTTGTACAAAACCTTTTAATAAGAAATATGCAAGTGCATGGGTATTTGCCTTTTTATTAGTAGAACAGTCTTGGCCAAACTATTGATGTTTACTTTTGGTATTCTAAGTTGTCATCCGCTTATGTATGTCGTTTTATACGGCAAAGGTGTTAAAGGTGTCTACTTAGTATATTTAGTGATCTGCTCTACCGCGTAAAATCTATTTTTACTAAATAATGATCAATCACAAATTATATTTACGTTTTATTACAAAATGCTAGTTTTCAAATATCTAAACAACCTTTGACTTTTGAGATGTTTATATGTTTGCTAGTTTTTATACCCCCACCACAAAATGTGGAACGGAGGCTATAATGGATTCGCTTTGTCGCGTTCGTCCGTCCGTTTCCATTATCGTGCTCGCTCTTTAAATCCTATACTTATTAAAGGATTTTCTTCAAACTTGGCTGAAATGTTCACATCAACAAGGGGATGTGCAACACCTATGTTGACCATGTGTCAGCTCAAGATCAAGGTCACAATTGAAGGTCAAATAAAAAAAAATCAAATATGAGACAGTATGTCGTGTCCGCTCTGTAAGCCCTACACTGATTAAAAGATATTCTTTAATCTTGGCTCAACTGTTCACCTTAACAAGGGGATGTGCATAACCCATGTTACCCTTTTCACGGCTTGAAGTCAATGTCACACTTGAAGGTCAACAATTGACTTGGAAAATATTCTTAAATTTTATCGTGTACGTATTTAAATATTTCTGAAACTAGAAACAGTATTTGCTTGAAACCTTACATATATATGAAGTGTCGCAATTAGGATAAGCAGGTGAAGTTTCATAACTTTGTATTTCATTTTGAAAAAGTTTTGCTCATTTTTTAAGTCTTCAAATTTACATACAATCAAATATTAGACAATCTGTCGTGTCCGCTTTATCATTCCTAAACTAATGGAAGAATTTTCTTTAAACGTTACTCAAATGTTCAAAACAACACGGTTATGTGCTGAACCCATGTTACCTTTGTGCCGGCCTAAAGGTCAAGGTCACACTTGAAGGTCAAGATTGACTTAGAAACTGTTCTTAAATTTTAACATGTACTTGAAGAATATTTCTGAAACTACCACAGATATTTGCTTGAAACTTCAAAGATATTTGACGTATCACAAGTAAGATATGCAAATCAAGTTTCATAAGTTATGCCCCTTTTTAAATATTTTCATTTACTTACAATCAACACTGGACAATTTATCAGGTCCGCTATATAAATTCTATACTATTGAAGGATTTTCTTAAAACTTAACTAAATTTTTACCCCAACTGGGCAATTTGTAGAACCATCTTACCCTTGTTACAGCTTTGTCAAGGACATTGGTCGGGGTATGAATCGCATTCAGCGATAGTTCTTGTTGTACATGACACAATTATCCTGTTTGACATTTAGATCTGGTTGCGATACTTGAATAATCTCGTTTTGTTTATGAGTTTTACAACATTAACTTACTTGACTCACATGTATAAATTAACAGATAAGAAAACAAACAGGCAACATAATTTTTTTATTACACTGACACAATGATCAAACTATAAAGATTGTACATGCTATATGAACGATATTGTAAGAAACATAAAACCAACATATTAATAATAAAAAAAAAAAATAAAATAATAATAATAATAATAATAATATATTTTTCAGTATTTAAGAACCTTCAGAAGAACAAAACAAGGAAGTTGCGGCATTTGTGGCCTATTGACCGCTTACCACCGGTTGTTTTGAGAAAATTGGAGATAGAAATTTTAAATGACAATTTATTTTCGGAGATGTGGTTTAGTTTCATGAAGCACTGTCAGATTGACGAAGCCAGCATGACCTCTAGTTATAAGTTGGAGCTTTTTGTTCATACTTTGCAATGTTGTGAAGAAGGGATTATTGAAGTTTTCCATGACATTTGCCGTCGATATGAAATTTTGTGTGCAACGCAAGGTAACTTTTGCTTTGATAACGAACGTCAAAGTTGAAATTCTGAATAATGACGTATTTATGTAAAACCTTTTCACCAGTTTAATATTACTATTATTATAACGGTAATAATCACGTACATTTGACAATATTATGCTCATTAAACAATTTAGACCATAGTTACCTAGGTTACCTATGTGGACTGTAAACATAACCCGTGGAACGAACTATTCTACATTTATATTTATGTCAACTTGTAAAATAAATAAATTACATGGTTGTCAGCTTTTATTGATCTGTATATTCTAGTCACAGTCAGTAATCTAGCATGTTAATGCCTTTCCTGTGATAAATGAAGAAGTCGACGTATTTAGTTTAACAAATTGTTTTGCCAAACGTATTATAAGGAATAAAAAAGAATGCACATAAGTAGGAACTGACATTAGTAAGTATTTGCAAAAAAATGGCAATGAAATTAAGGCTCAAAGAGTAAATATACAAGATACGTGTGATGACTAAAATTAATAACACAACTTGAAGATTTTGTGTTTTCTTATATAGGTACACCAGACATGCCACCAATTGAACAGCAAATGGTTCAAGAAGGTAAATAAAACCGTGTGTCTATTTAATTATATATGTTGTACTGATTTAAAATAAACCACGAACAAAGTATGGGGAGGTAATTGAGCTTGTTGGTCCGTCCGTTACTCCGGTAGGCTCCAGGTTATGGTCACCATGACTTAATATAGAAAAAATGTTTCCGGACAATAACTCATGAACGGCTGCACATACTTAAATAATGTTAAGTACACAATTTTAACTTAAAAGGGAACAGGTGAAGTTTAATAATAGGAATGGTGGGGTAAATGTAATGACCACCATGACAAAAAGTTAGCAAATCAATTAAAAATAGTCAGTAACATGAACATGAAGACCGATATTGAAATATTTACAATCAGAAGTAGTTATGGCATACATTGATGATTTTTGTCACAACGTTCGTTATAATACTTACTGTTACAACATATGAGCCACATTATGCGATGAACTTCTAGTTTTTGATGATTTAGAAACACCATCAACTAACATATCTATCTACTCAAAAATGTAATTTATAAAGCAGTGATAGCTTATATTGCGATATGATATCTATGCTATATAACACAGTATTTAGACATCACAGTAACGCCGCTGACAAACGACTAATAACTCTATATGTTGACTAAGTGAATCTTCTTTTTAATTTAAACATTCATTAGAAGAGGGTATGTCAATTACTCATGTTCATTTTAATTTTATGCACGTGTAGTCATCTATGTGGACAACTTCTATGTTTGCGAACCTTGCTTTCCATTAGAACTTAGACTCTAAGACGTTTAGCAATTTAAACATATTTTTGCACCCTGTCATTGTACATAATTCAACATTACTATTTAAGATAATAATCCAGGCGTCGAAAAGTCAATAGCAAGGTCATATAAACGTCCTTGTTTCATGTGTACAATCAAAATGTTTAGATATGTTAGTTAAAACAAACAAGTAAATACAGGTTTTAAGTACATGTTCTACAATGTGTTTATTGTTGCGCTTTTCATTTCCGGTTGGTGAACGGATTGTAGTATACAATAAGCCTAGTGTCCGAAATATATTATGAATACATAATTATGCAATAGCCTCCGTCTACAGTTTCATTCCATAATATGATGATGTAATGATTTTATTGTGTTAAATATAAATTGTTTTCTTTTTTAACTCTTCTTTTAACTCCAGGTCTTGAACTTAATGAAATACGTCAGGGCTCACTGATATTTGCATTGTCCGTCAAAGACAAGGATGCATTCGATGAACTTCTTTCTTCGTGCCGAAGTGGTAATATAGTTGAAACTCTTCTAAAAAATGTCAATGGAAAGATCTGTTGATGTCGGGAAAGAGAAGCTATTTCCGCATGACTCTTTCTGCAGTGCAAGATGGAAAATCAGGTACTATCTGTATACAATTGTATACACCGTTATAAAGTTTTGGAATTGATATGTAGTTGATAGTAATAAAAATATAATTATTTATATAAGAATTAGATCCGTATGTCCATCACTTGATAATAACATGTTTATGCTTTGAAGCTATGTTTCTATCTTGTTACCCCTTTTAATTCGCCACAAACATTTCGGTATGTTAAGTATACTGAATGAAATAACATTACAAAAAGAAATTGCAAAATTACATGACAAATAGTGGTGTTTGGACAGATTTCACCTTTCTTTATGACAAGGTTTTCACAAGCCGCTTATCTTTTCGTCTGTTTACACAAATCTCGAATACTGCCTTGCACTGCCATTGTGTTAAATCTGAGATAAGGAGCACAGATGAAAACTGCTCATGATTTCTCAAGTTTCTAGCAACATTCAAAATGTTGCCTTTTGTGTCCATCTTAGGCACAGCGAAGCGTAATAGTCTGGGACCACACACATTAACACCAATGCACATTAATTAAGAACCTTCAATCCATGTTGCTTTCTAAACAAATGATACTGATACTGACCAGAGGTTTGCAAAGCTTGCACAGCCTGACAACATTTGCTAGGGCTGGACTTATCAGTAAATCTACTTTTATGTGCATTTCTCCCAGAAATGGTTTTATTCAATGCACTGTTATATTCTTAACACGCATATGAAGTCGGTAACGCGATATCTATACTCGTTTCTGAATTATTCAATTTTTTGTAGAAGCGAGAATAAAAAACTACGACCCTGGAAAGATGATGCGCGAGCTATTTGTCAAAAGAATCCCTGCATATTTCTTAAAGAGCGGTTAAGATACTTACAGAAACAAAACTGTATTTCAAATAATTCATGTGACGCAGTACAGCAGTGGAATGTTTTGAACAATCATCAAAAATCATCTTTCTTATTAAATTCATTCTTACTGCTTTACTGCTCACTGCTGACCACTGCCAGCAGTACAGCAGTGCACTGCTCACTGCTGACCACTGCCAGCAGTACAGCAGTGCACTGCTCACTGCTCATTGCTAGCCAGTGCTCCACTGCTCACTGCTTACTTCACCAACCTATGATGAACAGCTTAAATTAATCGTGGCTGCTATTTTCCCCATGTTGAGTAAACTATCTGAATTTGTTAATGTTCATACCGAATATTGTGTTTCGGATAAAAAGAACAATATATTTGAAATAAAAAGAGCAGATAAGCAAAGATAATAAGATATTGGTTCAAATAATACAACAAGTTCTTTAAACGTTTGAGTTATGTGAACCTGTTATCAGTACACATTATTTTGAAACACTCTGTTACTTACATGTGAAAATTAAACTTAATTCTAATTAAGCACATGGCAGCCAATCGAAATTCGAATATTTTGTGTTTAAGGAAATACTGTACAAGACGTACCAGATCATATAGAACGCCTGCAATTTGGATTACTTAACCAGGCAGAAGGGTTCGATGAAGATATAGACGACGCATCACCTGTCCCATCTGAACGTCAAACTGGTAAAACATATTGTTTGCTCACCAGACTGGCATAAGCAACAACACGCGTTCAGTTTGATAAATTTATTTCATTTCATAACAAATGTTAATTCATAATTGTTACCTACTGGTTTCTGGTAGTTGTGTTTTACCAGTGTTAATGCCACAAACACAAGTTTGTGTATATTCCTTTTGTAGACATAATCTCAAAGCATGTATTAAAATAGTTTCCATTTTAAGAATGCCGGCAATTGTATCTTTTAAAACATTTGTCTTTGTAGATAACACCAGTGCTGATTTAAGACGGCAAATAGAGCGCGCATATGAGGAATTAAGAGACCATACAGAGCGTTTAAAAGAAGAGATGGCAGGTACTGCAATGCCGTATGATGTTAAAAAGGATATTTGGAATTTAAAATCGCACATATTGCCCTTAAAAATTAAAAGAAGTTTAGAAACAGACATTTAGGCAAACCTAAACCTAAAGCCTGACTGACCAGCATGGCCCACTTTTTCTTACCAAATATAAATGGAGGAGATGTTCAAAGAAAAAATGTTGTAAACAATGTGGACAAGTCAAGTTTATGGGCACCATGACAAAATGGCCCGTACAAAAACACACAGAACATCACAAAACACGGAGTAAACAAGGACGCAACAGACATAAAGAAATAACTAGTTTTTGTGTTTTTCGATTTTTCTGATTTTTATTTTCAATTTTCAATTACTTAAAGGACTTCTCCAG
>Ga0224511_10003309_pt1 | contig 11512 bp, 10 predicted proteins | sample SF_May12_sed_USG_2_FD_169988 | JGI IMG/M metagenome (GOLD analysis project Ga0224511, IMG submission 169988) | Sediment microbial communities from San Francisco Bay, California, United States - SF_May12_sed_USGS_8_1 | ecosystem: Environmental > Aquatic > Marine > Sediment | place: USA...
AGACATTCAGAACATACCCTAATGTCAAGACATTTGTCCACCGAAAAGTTCGAATTCAAGTTCTTTTTGTGCAAATCTAGCTGATCAAAACTAATTGTAATTACTAATTAGAATTGTAATTCTAATTGTAATACAATTCATGTATGAAGTTAGCCATATTGAACCACTATGCTACAATTAAGACAATCGAGTTACTCACAGACCATCGAATGTTCTAAAATGTGGATCCGAATGAGCATAGCACAGTTTTCCGTTCAGGGCGCTTTTGTTTTCAGTAGTTCGAACCTGAAGCAATATTACAACAAACTTAACGCAATGTCATGTGCAGGACAAACATCTTAAATATAAAAACAGATCAACAGTGTAGTCATTTCATAACAATTATACAATCATGTTTTGAAAAACATATAACCATGAATATGAAGTCAACGGAAACCTTTTAAAATAATTATCATAGATGATGTACATACCCTGACGGTTTTGATAAGTTTGTCGTGTAAGAAAGGGTGGGCCGGTCGACTGATGCGAAGAAGGACAGCAAACTCGCGGTTGACGGTCTGAAATTTCCCGCTCGCTATTGCCGTCACTGATATGTGTTTTGGTTTCATTATATCAGAGTTTAAAAATTCAGCACCGCAAGGTACGTCGTCGGCACTCAGCTGCGCAAGCGTCGTCACCTCGCACGTGTCTTGATTGACGTCATCGGGGATATACGCAAGGATGTACAACGGGCAATTTTGCAAAAAGCGGCAGGCGAACGGTATAGTCAATGTTACTGTAATGATGCCAGTCTCTCCACCTGTCAGAATCAGGTCACCTCGTGGTAATACCTGTAGCGTAAATGCCATTAATTTATAAATCAAAGGTGTTTGAAGTTAACACGTTAGATCATAGATTTTTGTAACACATTTGTTTAATAAACAGTGTATGTTCAACGAAAAGATATTAAATACAGAAAATGCAAAATATAATACCTCAAACCCACAGTATTTAGGCTCACTTGAAATGGGTTTACTTATAACGTCATCGTTCCCATTTTGTGCGTATACTGTGCAAAGTATCTGCAATAAAATGCGTTCATTTGCCTGTTCAATAAGATATTCTACATAATTATTTTTAAATCAATTGGACAAAAGGTATGTCGCAGTAAAACAATCTCGTAAATTTGTGTTAATGCCTTATCAATTGTAAAGAGGTTTATAATGTTTTGACGCTTACCGTATAACCTACGTTAATAACGTCATTTGCGATAAGGTCGCTCTCAGTCAACCTAGTGATGTAATTAAAATCCGTCACATTTGTAAACGCGGTGAAATTTGTTTGCTTCAAAAGAACCCCTTGCCTACGGGATGTCGTCAACCACCATTCCACCTTATAAAGCAACGTTTCGTTGAGCTGTGGACTGGAGGTTAAATCACAATAGTAGATGTTTTGTCCAGTTCGTCCATCGTCATGCATCAGGATGTCCGCGATGACTTTTGGTTTGAGATGTGTTATGTCAGGTCCATTTGGTCCGTCGGGTTCTGAAAAAAAAATGACTACAAACTATATAGCTTTTAATGATGATAATGACGTCATGGCAATTAATTATATTTATATTCATATTTGAATTTAAGGGATTCAGACTTGACACACTTATGCAAAGAACCAGATGAACTGCAAAGATATACGTGTTAAACAAAAAGTCAGAACAAGTACATACATTCCTTTTAGTAAAATAAGAATCGGGGCCTTGAAAATGTCAAACCATTGTAAAAAAGACGGTAAGTCAGAAAATATACCTGGAGACCACAGACCACTCAAAACGGGAATTCCAATTGGATGGTTACTGTTGACCCGGGCGTACACTGCGCAATATATCTGAAAATAAGCACTTGAAGTTAAATCAGAACAACAAAATTGTACATGCAAATGCGTTTAAGCAATGAAAAAAACAATATACCCCGTCGCCTGATGCGACATCTACGTTGTGAGGGAGAAATCACCACACGAAGCACGTGTATTAAGTGTGCATATTTTATCGCATGTGACCTTTGTCTGTCGTATGAACTTGTCAAACTCAATACAAATCAATACAAGGTGTGTTAAATAATTCAAAGAAATGTATTAAACAACCGTGAAATCATTTTGGATGACACCACATGCGACTAACTCGCTTTCCATAAGCGACATGTCGGAATTAAAGTCCGCTTCATTTGTGAACGTACTAAAACCTGAGGCCTTCAGACGTATATCGCGCGTCCACATTGATGTAAGCAGCCATTCCACTTTGTAAAACAATGTGCTGTTGAAATGTACACTTGAAAAATTACAAATGTAGTTACTGTCGCCAGTTTGTTTGTTTTCGTGCATGCTAATAACTGGTTTTAGTTGGGATATGTCTGGTTCCTCGGGATATCCCATTCCTCCACAGTTTCTGTTACAGCTTTTTACACCATCTTCCGAGTCTGAAGTGGAATCTATGGTACACTTATCAAAGCATGTTTCCCAGTAAACAAACTCCTCTATAATACACGGGTCTCTCGTGCGCGACTGAGTTCCGGTTCCACATGCCGACGTACATGTGGTCCACTCGCTCCACATGAACCAATACCTCTGGCCTGATACGCCATTCACACAAATTAGAATCAGCAATGTAGCAATCGTCATTTGGAGTTATATTCTGCAAACAGGTTACGAAATAATGTACAAAATTGAAATAACGCAGCTGTTCTATGCCGTAGCTGAAATGAAAATAACTCGTTTTGTCTTGCATCAGCTTATTTCAAATTATATTGCCGGCTGAGACAATATTGACTATAATTTAAATTTTTATCGTACACCTGTATCTGTGTTTTGTTTTATTATCTTTTGACTTTTAACATGTTGCTATCGTCTCAGAGTTATGCTATTTATTAACTGCTATTTAAAGGCTAATTGCAACAATTATTGTTTGCAATGACATTCTTTTGAACAAAGCGAAAATTATGATAAAGTCGTAGATATGCACGGAAAACTGATTTGTACCTTTGTCACTGAATTCAAATGCTGACAATAATGAATTAGACCGTTGATCGGGCTTACACGGAGATAAATCAAAACAAAATCGCGAAATAGTTGCACCCGTCCGACAAATTAGAGTAACGTGTTTTGTAACAAGGCCTAAGCATAACAAGTATGTAATTAAAATTTAGATATGCATACATTCAAACAAGTGCTGGTACGTTTGTCTATGAATATTACATAATGAGCCTATTATGTACCGCATTTGACAATAGCAATAATGGCGTCACTTATCGTTATTCCGTGGTCCAATGAAGGTTAACATCGCACCCCATTTGTCATGTATTTTAAAACTATACACAACTACGTTCTGTATTTAACACGATACTTGCAATGATGTAAGTTCGTTCAAAATCGTTTACGGCAATAATATTGAAGTAAAAAGCTAAAGGGTTTGAAGTTCGTTTTGTCAAACTTTAGGATACACTGTTACTACAATGGGTGGTGGGGCGGGGTCAGTTTTGACCCCATTGGCATAATGTGAACAACTTTGGTAGAGGACCTGTAGATGATGCTATATACTAAATGTGGAAGCTCTGAGCCATGTAGTTTCAGAAACGAAGAATTTTTGAAAATTGCATTTTGAAAACCTTTTTTATCCCTGACCTATTTATGCAACCAACTGGAACGGTTTGAACAACTGAGGAAACCTAGGGGTTATTCCTGTGAAGTTTGGTCATAATGTAATGAGCGGTTTCAGAGGAGAAGTTGTTTAAAGAACTTGTTGACGCACAGACGCACAAACGCACGGACGGACGACGGACAATCGGCCATCACAAAAGCTCACATTGTAAGATTTCCTGAAGCGAATCTACACAAATGTTCCTAATATAAACGCCCTACAATGAGATTTATTTTCAGTATATCAGAACATAACTTGGGCCAGCCTTACTCGGATAATTGTATAAAGTTCTATACGTTATTTAAAACATTATATCGGTAGTTTGTAAATAGACAAATAAATGCCGTTTTGCAATACAAATCGCAATAAAAATGAGTCAAATCAGCATATTTTTAAAAAATTGTCTACTAGTTCCAAACTGTTTACTAAGCCACTTACTCGTTGTTTATTCAAACCTGTCTTTGTTGTTTTCAAACCAGCTCAATGCCACAGTTTTACAAGACAGTTCCGGTTTTGCGACATTTTACCCGGGGCAAACAATGCAAACAATACAAAAAATATCAGAAATAGATTTTGTTTGACTTGTTCATAGTGTATCGTCATCTACCCATTCCAACCCATTTGCCGCACCCATATTTTCAATCACTATTTGAAACTTACTTTGTGACAACACTTAATACATTTCCGGAAAATATTATTTTTTGTAGATCGGTGCTTTAAACAATACTACTTCTGTAGTTCAATGACATGGCAGGCAGGGTAAAAGTGGACCTTAAAAATGTTTAAAAGCTTAATATTTGCACATACGTTTTTACATAATTATGAAAGCTGTTCTTTCAAAGGTAATGCATAAACTATGTTATATATACACACAGCATTTTGACATTCGGACGGCAAAACAGCTTTTTTCATTCTAGAAATCTACCTTACAACTAACATGGCTTTCTTGTCAATTGTTTTACTGGTAACCGTCACTATGTGTACCGCTACCATTCAAAGTGTGACGACAAGATTTACTGAGAAGAAAACTGTGGCAACAAGCCATACAACGTTGCAGAAGATTTCGAAAATTAGGTGTGTGGAATGGTGTAACAAAGAAAGAAAGAATGAAATGTGTACTGTGGCAGGATACAATAAAGCCACTCAGACTTGTTACCTAAGCGTCGATGAGCCCCAGACTGTCTTAGACACCGATGATGAGATGTCTGGCGTCTTATTCTACAAAACGGACTTGACTGGTACAACTAAAAATATTTTACCAGCATATGCCTTAAAGGAGTAACACCTAATGATGTTTATTACTGTTGCATGTACATATAAAACTTGGTTTAGTAAGTAAGTAGATGGGTGCATATCGTATTTGTGAGATAAATGTTTAATACTAGTACATCGAAATACCTGCAGCGGTAAAAATGACATGTTGTGCCTGTCATTTCACGAAACAATTAGCCGTGCAGAATTTGGGTTTTATGTTGGAATGTTCGAGCTTAAACCAACGCAATAATTTGGAGCTGCTTCAAAACACACGCAGCAAATTTGTGCAAACAAAATACTAGTAGATAAGAAATGTGTAAAACATTTTAAGTAGACAAGCATGTGTCCACATGGAACGGGTTTAACTTAGCTTTAAATTTAAGACAAGTATGAATACATGTATATTAACTGACAGATTCCTTTAAAATATTTATAGCTTTACAAAGAATTTACCGATATTTGAAATGATTATAAAAATCTAATGTATGTAAATTGTTGTATTTCTTTATAATGTGTTTTAAAACACATTATATTACCAATACCTCTTTTTTCCTTTCATGGTCCAGGATTAACGTGTGCTGCTGATGGAGAACCACTGCTTAACGGCCCCAACCCTGTACCAGACAGCTACTTCACGGCGTCAAGCACATGGAACGCCCAGTATGCAGCACACTTGGCCCGCCTGGATGGAAACCCAACTTGGTGGTCGCCTACGTCAGCAGATGCATATGCAAACCCACCAACAATGTATCTGCAGGTAAGTCAAGGATATGAAACTGGATAAAAGTGTTATCGTATTGTATTCGGGGAATTTTCAAACCTCCTTCTGAGATACCCAATATGCGCACGGCAAGCAATAGATCTTGATGAGACGGAGTGTCATTAGTGTAACCATTTGTGGCAAGTTATTTTAGTAATACAATCCAAGGTCAAAACTTGTGAGAAGCATAATTAACATCTGTCAGTCCATTATGAAGGAAAGAACAAGCCAAATCCGAACGCAACTATGTACGCACAAATGCCGAACCAAATGCGGGCTCGTCTTCCATTATTTGTATACAAAGAACACACACTAAGACAGTATCGCTAGATCTGCGAAATGACTGAGAGGACACCTTACCTCTGTATGAGACGCAGGGTCTGATATCGAATCCCTATTATTGTAATATTTATGACCGCTCATGTTTTAAGACATATCCATAGTTTTATTTGTTGACATAATTCGTTTTCCCCTGTTAAACAATCACATATTTTTTCATTCATAGGAACAATTTCATGTTTTGAGTAGAGTGGTTCGAGTTGCAACCCAGGGCAGTAGCGCCACATCTTGGATCAGTCAGTACCGCCTGGCATACTCCGAAGACTGTGTCATCATGCATGACATTCAGGACGGCGCTGGAAACAACATAGTAAGATATATGATCATATGCCATTATAGTCTAAACAATAAGCGTATGTTGTTGAGAGTAAACGTATGTGCGAGTCAATTTTACTTTTCATTGTGGTAATTACCTTTTTTATGACCGTAAACATGAATTTGTGAAACAGTTTTCTAGACGTCACTTGAAAAACAGTTTACATAATTATGCACTGCTTTTATAAGATGCTGGTTATAATATGTCATGAAACGGCGGTCAGTCAACCTAAATAAGGTTACTATGTTCAGCAGTACAAGCCTCATTATACCCATGTTACACTTGAGTCCGTTCTTACCCGTTCGTACTACGTTCGCGAAATTTTATAAAACGAGTTGAGGTCGGGTTGAAACGGGCGTATTTGGCCAAACGATGGCTAGAATATGATTGCAACTAGTTCACATACCGTTATTGACTCGACTATTCCGTCCTCAGACCGTCAGCAGACCGTTCAGAACGGGATAAAACGGCTGTGTACAGCGTTTTCAAACAGTCCTAGTCCGACGCCAGCCAGTTCAAGTCCGTTTCGTTACTAGTTCTATTTCGTTCCCATTACGTCCACTCTCGTCCATAACTCGACCACCTCATTTACAGACCGTTCAACTCGACCACAGTACGTCCTCATTCCATTCTCAATACGTTCAGATCGTAACTCACGCACGTCCTGGTCCGACCAATAAAAACTCGGCACGTTTCAGCTAGTCCTCATTCTAGTTTGACGCTTCAAACCAGTAAAAAAATACCCAAGCATGCCTTCAAGCATGCCTCTAAGGAAGAACAGAAGCAAACGTAAAAAACACCCAAACAGACTGACACAGACTGAAGAACAGACTGGTGTCGCCCAACCCTTTACTGAAAATGATGCCCCACCACAAAACCCACCGTCTGACGACTCGAAGTCAGAGAGCCAGATGTCCGTTATCCAAGTTACATATGTGACTATTATATGATCCTACGAGAAGACGGCCCGCATTTATACCCTCCTGATTTAAACGTACTGCACACGGAATTGTCGTTTAAAGGACTGGATACAAACGCAACAACTCGTACTGAACACCGATAAAGCGTACCTAGGACGTACTGCAAACGCTTAGGACTGTGTAGAAACGTGTTAGGAACTATTTGTTTTGATTTTATCAGAATAACACTGAGTAAGGACGCACTAAGAACGTTATGCAATCGAGTAATGTCGGTGTTCGGACTAGATGAACGTTAGAAACGGACAAGGTCGTTACGAGATCGTACTGCTAACAGCAACTCCTACGATCGCAGTACGGCAGTTACGTTCGCAATACGACCATCTCGTTTTCGGTACTACGTCTTATTTCAGGACGGCATGGCTTTTCAAAAATGTTGAGTCGGTTCAAAATTTTGAGAGGCCATCTCGACCAAACTCGTCCTAACTCGTCCAATAACGTTCGCAAACAGATCTCAATAGGTTGCTACTACGACCACTCTGTTTTCACGCCGTTCAAGCCAGTTCTTTCGAACTTTTGGGACGTACTGAGGACGTAGTGAGGACGAGAATAAGTGTAACAGGGGTTTTACCCAGAAAACGAAGGACTGCTTTTCCACATGTATATACATGTAATTAGCAATCAGTAACTATTGCATGACAATTTGAACGTACATATTAAGCGATTCAAACTGGGAGTTCTTTCCTGTAGCACTAGTATGCTTCAATAGAGTTAGGTCGGCGGTACCAGTTTTTCAATGATATGTTTTATGATAAAATGCATTATCACAAAGACGAAGTATAGTGATTTTGGTACATGCTCGGAGTCAAAAATAGCATTGGTCGGATAAGATGAAAATCTTGTTTAAAGTTATTTTATATTTAGATGGTTTATATACACATAATTATATTATATGGCTTAGAGCATTACCTCCAGTAGGGTATTTTTGGCTGTACTTAATACGTAGATATTTTCAATATCATAACAAATTGCATTTATACGTTAAGTACATATCTGTTTTATGTGTCTACAACAATGGGCTACACATACTTATGTGTTCGTGTATATAATTCAGATATTTCAAGGCAACACAGACGACTCCACGGTGGTGGAGACCCAGCTGCCCACCCCGATCGTTGCCCTCTGTCTCCGCCTCTACATTATGGGGTGGGTCGAGTGGCCAGACTTAAAGATGGAGGTTTATGGCTGTCCAGCTGCATAGATGTTTGACAAGGATTTACGCCTACAATGTATATAAAACGCAGACTCGTGGGTTGACTTTTGACGAAAATACGATATGTGTTAAATAGGAAAATGCTGCGAATTGTAGGTCTGTCCTTTTTAAGAAGTACACTTTAAGTAGCACTATATGTACTGTCAGTACAATAAAGTCATTGAAAAACTATGTATTCTTCTTTCGTTTAAAAAAGCATAATGTGATTGAGTTTAAGACTAGTATACTGTTGAAAGCTGTTTATATATTTTGTATATCCACAATAAAATTATGTTCTTTAAACTATAATAAGTAATACGATGAACGGTCGTGACAAATAAAAAAAAACAATAATACTTTTTTTCCAATAAAATCTTTTGAGTCGGCGGGATATTTTCGGGTCGGTCGGTAAAGGGCAAACAAACTTAATTTTAATTTAGGCCTCAGCGATTAAAGTTTACTTCTTCTAGAATGGTTTCGAATACGAAACGAAATGCGTATTGAATAGAGTCAAATTGGCATTATCTTATGACCACCGGTATTTTAAATTTCCAGAACAGATTATATTCTAGAGCTGTCAGATTAAATATTTTTAATTCATTTGCTCTAGATATCAGAATCTTTCTGTCCTTGACAATTGCAAACTGTGATGTTTTAACCCACTGAAGTACATAACAGTTGAAGGGGCATAACTGCAACACGCGTCAAATCTATCAAAACGGTGGGCTTGTGCGCAGAGCTCCATTCTTGTTAAACTTTTAAGTTGTAAGCCTTTTCTAATAAAATTGTTGAGCAACACCCTGACGTTCAACGTCACTTTTCTTATAAAAAAAAGAATACCGAACCAAATGCTTAACATTTGAGATTGAACCTAATTATTGTGTGATTATTGTTACACTTCTCATATTTAAAATATGCACATTTTGTCAATTAAAATAAATTCATTCGGCCTCTGTATTTTTCGTCAATTGATTGCAATAGCATTTTATGAGCAAAATATATCAAGTATGAACAATTTCTCATGTTTTAACATTTTAAAGATTTGTATTCACCCTAATTCACATGTATACAAGTAAATGCATTATTTAATATGTTTACCTAATACAATACAATACAATACAATACAATACAATACAATACAATACAATACAATACAATACAATACAATACAATACAAATTGTATTATAAATACAAAAATAATTATTTATTATTGCATTTAGCACCATATGATATAAATTGCATGATTAATAGGATATATTCATAATTATACACTTACCAATACTTTTGAAATTTGACTTAGCCGTCATAGTGTTCCTTTACACTTTGGTTAATTTGGGCAGGACATCAGACTGGCTCTCGGTTTAACGACGGTCATAGCGTTGGTAAGACGTTTGTTAACACAGCGCTTTTGGTTACTCAGATTTTCGCATTTATGTTATATTTAACAGCTGCGATTTCTCGTTCGCACTTTTGTACCGTGAACCTCGTAAATATAAGACAATAACAACATACACATTACGTTAATTGTTTTTAAATATGATACTTTATGCAGGCGAATAACAGCACTGTTTATAATACGTCCACACATACATGTAATTTGTATACATATTCATGTAAAAAGTTTCTTATATCCAAGTTGTGAAAACATAGATCAAATATCTAACCTAACCCAACCAAAAAATACAAAAACGCACTTTTACGGAGATAAAGCAAAACATGCACAATCATGCTTAATCCTTTCAGCTATGGTTAAACATGTAAATATATTCAAGTACTGCATGTTTCGTTGCATAATATATTCCTTACGCATTCAAGAGTAAGCGGATAGTTAAATAGCAAACTAATTTACACACTTGTTATTTTCGCACACATTGAGAATCAAAGTCTTGATTAAGTTATAATTACATGTATGTTAAAAGCTGTACTTTAAAATTTACTCAAAAGCGTTGTATTTTAGCAAAGTAATGGACCTACTGACAAATAGCAAGAAAGTTAAGTCACTTAATCTGAACAAGCGTTTCGTAGACCTTGCTGTTCAGTTCCTGTCCGCCGTAGCCCACATAGATGCAGGTGTGCTGTGATGCGATCTTTCCCGGAATGAGGCTGCCGCAGTGTTCTCAGTCAAACAATATCTCGAAATGAAGATGAAGATCACGGTTTGAACCGATTTGCATACGACTCATATACGATTAATTAACGGTTCTAAATACGGTCTTGTAAGGCATGGTACGCTCTAGTACGATTAAACACGACTTTTGCTTGATTAATTTGACATGCACAGGGTTTACATACGGTCCCGCCGATTTTTGTTCGAGTTACATGTATACTAAAATTATCAAACATTCGTGTATTTTATATACATTGACACACTTGGATCGCTTGGCTTCCAAAAAGTTCGAACTTTTAACGAATAAACACCTATATAATAGTTATAAAAACAATGGAAGATGCAACATATGACATAATTAGGGATTTAGAATTCATGATAAGACTGATAAACATTGAGACCGTAAATGCCCGTAGTAGACCGTGTCTGATCGTACTCTACCATGTGTGATTCGTACTTGAACCGTATAGCGATCGTATGAAACCGTGTGTGCACGGTTGTGCTCACTCGAGGAGTGGACTTCGTGTACAGTTCCAGTAGTCTTGTGTAACGTTTTAGTTGTAGATCATGTCTAAAAAACGTTAAGCAAAACCCTGAAGTCAAAAATCTATTTTACTATTGAATAGAAAAAGCATTCCAAACAAAATGGTTGAAATTTGAGAGCTCAATTATTTTGGGTCTTTGTTTTTTTATATTTACATGTGTATATAACACTGTTTTGCCATTTTGACTAAATTCATGGGGTCTCTGTATTGTTGGTATTCGATTACAATTACATTGTATCAGCAAAATATATTAAGTACATGTACCAAGAATATCACATGTTTAAAAAAGTTAGATTTGGATATACATTAACTCAAATGTATACAAATAAATATATTATTATACATACACCTTATACG
>Ga0224511_10003310_pt1 | contig 11511 bp, 7 predicted proteins | sample SF_May12_sed_USG_2_FD_169988 | JGI IMG/M metagenome (GOLD analysis project Ga0224511, IMG submission 169988) | Sediment microbial communities from San Francisco Bay, California, United States - SF_May12_sed_USGS_8_1 | ecosystem: Environmental > Aquatic > Marine > Sediment | place: USA...
CGAAATTATATGTTCAAAACTGTTGAAACTAAGCCTTATATACATGTTTGTGATTTTTTAACACTGATACTTGATTATTTGCCAAATTATGCAGCCAATGCACACGCATTAAAATTTTATGTACTACCGGTACATTGTATTTTGTTTCAATGTACTGTTAACAGCCCATGATTGTGGATGGTTGGGGCAAGGCTGACAAATGGCTTTCCACTGCTGCAGAGAAACTTAGATGCAGACCAAAGACCAGTGTTTGACCAAGAAAAATTAATGGGTTGGTTTTTTATTGATTTTTTTTATATTTACCAAAAAAACTAAATAACTTACCAAAGTTTATTGGTAAATCAGCAATAGAGCCTTGGACCACAAATATTTGACAAACATACATTTTTTACAAACCATGGCATCTTTGTTCAAATATGCATAATGACCTTTTGTGATATTATTGTGGTATTCAGATATTACATAATTTTTATTTATAATTTTTATTGTTCAAATATTCAAACTGTTTTTACCACAATAAATATAAGCACTTTTCTTCTTAATCAACTAAAGCCGCACAAAAGACATAGTCTAAATGCAATTAATATTAATCTGATTTATAATGGAGGTTAAAAATATTTTATTATCTTTTATACAGCTTACATGGACAGTTTGTGCAAGGCCGAGAGGGTGAGGAGACCTAGAGATGCCGAATTAAACACAGCAATTACAGAGAGAATTGGCTATGCGAGAAAGCAGCTGATGAATTAAGCAGCTAAGCTTTAAGACATTTTAAATTCAAATTTCAACACCAATCCTGAATTTATTTGTAAACTTTTTTAGAATTACATGTAAATATTTTACCTGTTGATTTCCAAGTTATTAGCTTTTAATTTTGATAAACATCATTTACATTACTGTATTCATCTTTTATGCTGCATATGAACTTAAGCTTTGGAAAGTTAGTGATACAGATGGATTTTGTTAAAACATTTTTTAAACATTGAATAAGGATACAATATGTCATGTCCTTTAAATATTGTACAATTAGCTAATTACATGTACTTTGTAAACTGTTTACTGTTTTTATGGTTGTTGCATAATTAATAATAATAACTAACAATAATCTTCATGGGTTAACTTTTGTTGTCCCTAGTTAGTCTGCATTGAAGTTATTTTAAAAAGACAACACATCATTTAATGAGCCAGTCATGTTGCAGCTAACAATTATAGTACATGAACATAATATTTAGTTATTTTCTCAGATTTGAGCATTACAGAGACTGGATGTTTTGATGGTGTGTCTTTTATCAGGAATGGCTTTAATCTAGCCCACTTTATTCAACCTTATTTAGATTTTTCTGAGCAAATTTTACAGCTGTAATTTTTCAACGTTTTTTACAGCCGTAATTTCAACGTTTTTTACAGCCGTAATTTAAAAAAAAATCCTGCTGCTAATTTACGCCTAATTTACATATTACGTGTGTTTTTACGTGCATTCAACGTGCATTTGACGGGCGTAATTTCTGTAAATTACGGCCGTAATTTCTAGTTTTTACAGCCGTAATTTTTACATTTTACGGCCGTAATTTCAACGTTTTTACAGCCGTAATTTCAACGTTTTTTACAGCCGTAATTAAAAAATTCCTGCTGCTATTTTACGCCTAATTTACATATTACGTGTGTTTTACGTGCATTCGACGTGCATTTGACGGGCGTAAAAACTTAGTTCTTATAGAATACATATCAACCGTAATTTGTGAAATTACGCCTGTAAAATTAAGAAAATTACGTGTCTTTTACGCACGTAACTTTTCGTACAGGTTGTATCAATATAATAAGTTCATTTTTATGCCAGATTAGTCCCAGAACTGATACCCAAATTACGTTTTCATTACATTTCACTCTAACGTACATTGAGTACTAAGGGGATTCCGAAAACAAGTTAGAGTTATGAAATTCAGAACTAATGTCAGATCACCTGGCAGGTGTCTGTGAACATGTATACATGTACATGTACATGTACAAATGTATACACATGAATGCACTTACTCATAAACTGATATATTCCAATCACTTATTATCAAGTTTATCAAGTCTCTATTTTAGACCTACATAAAACTAAACTACAAGTTAAACCTGATTTTTACAATGTGGCGTTCACTGACACGTCGCCTTCGTCATTTAAAGGTTCTATTTTCTGAAATTCAAAATCGAAAGTAGACTATCGATAATGATAGTGTCTGACTTCAGTGACGTCATTGTCTTTATTTGCATGGGTAACTCAACGACCAATCGTAACACCTCGTCGGGCGATGTAAAGAACAATCGGAACTACTCGGCCAATTCCGCCTAATCGGCGATCGGTGTAGCCCACTGTCCGATGTGTGACATGTGTTCAGGTTGATGTAAAGAATAACCAAAAGCTGCGAAAACTCGGGCATTATCGTAACCTGAACATTACTGATATTTAAAGTGCCTAACCTCGGTCGGTGCCTAATTCTCGGACACCATAAAGTGTACCTTGGTTTAGCTCAAAGTCAACGACGATCGCCCCAGCACCGACAGATGAATCAAATATATATACATATATATCTTTTATTCCTCCGTTATTACCGAAGAGATTTACATACATGACAATAACATCCTAAATTACAAAGCATAGAATAAAACAAACAAAACATTATGCACATGACATTAGAAAAAAGAGAATTGCTTAGATTTAAATATCAAATTGGTGTATTGAGTACAGGCATGTTATGTACAGATAAGATCAGATAATGAAACAATGCACATACATAATTACAAATTATGTATGTATACATAATTCGAATGCCGTTTCAGGGGCGTATATAACATTTTGACATTGGGGCGGCGAACCTTACGTCGGAAATTAACGCTTACCGCTGTTTTGGTCACGACGAATACAGGCCCACATGTTTACGCATGTATATATAATGGATAACAAATACGTTTTAAAACAACATACCCATTAATAGTTTCCGAAAGGTATTGTCTCAATTAATTAGCATGATAAATAAGTAACAAAACAAACATAAATAAATCACATGGATACTTAAATGTATACATGTTGTAACGTACAGAAAATGTCCAGCACATATGCCGTAAAACGGTAACAAATGTCACGTCACTAGGCAAACGACGTTTTTAAGGGTTCAGCCCTAAAATCATTTAACGTGTTGACGGTTATATTATGAGTTATTGTATTTTTAGGAAGTTTTAGCCACATTCTTATTAAATTTTTGTTTAAAATTTTAATTTTTAGGAAACAAAGCATTTTGGGAATAAAAATCATAGGTCCGATGCCCCTCGCCCGCTAGTGATTTGTCTCGCTAAAATTAACTCAAATTGCATTCATAAAAGCAAAAAAATTGTGTCTGGGGCGGCGAAAAGTCCATCATTTCTGTAAAACAACGACTAGCCAAATTATTGGGGCGGCGGCCGCCGCCTCTGGTGCCCCGTTATCTGTACGCCCCTGCGTTTACGTGATTTGCATATAAACATCTATGAGTAGACACACTCGATCTGTATACAGTGTTTCTAAGGGCAAGCCCTAGGTTAAAAGTCACGAATATTGTTTATGTACAAAGTTAAGTACAGTGCAGACGACTTTGGTCCTTGTCTGGTCCGGCATAACGAACGATGAAAACCCTCCAAGAGCGTCTAATATTTGCACAGTTGGCTGTGTTTCATACAAAGACACAAAATGTTCTCTTCCTACTAAAGTAATAAAATTCGACCAGAGAGTCCCATTGAGTCATTCTGGGCATTTCGGTTGCTGGACAAAGGTGAAACAGGTGTACACATAGTTCATCAGTTGCAATTTTGCATTTCTTACACCGGTTATAGTTTTATACAATTTTAGAAGCAGAAGCGAGATCCATGTTTGGTCAGAAGCTTGTTTGGCGTCCAAAAATCAAGCGTAGAGTCTTTAGTTGTTTACAGCAGTGTGATAAATATGTTCACGTAAAAGAAAACTTGTAATCTGACAGCTCACGCTTTTCTGGAAGCCGCCTTGTGATGAATTTACAATAAAATGTCCTTCATCTGCAGCTATATAAGGTATAACTTTCTCGTACAGTTTGAACAATGCAGAACACAATGATATTGCGCGATAAATGGTGGGGTCGGATTTACATTTCTGGGCGCCTTTATACAGTACAGTGATGACTCCTCTTTTCAATTCGGCAGGAGTATATGAGAACTTAAGCATACAGTTGAATAATTTAATGATGCATTTTATAAGTAATTGTCCGCCATACAACATGTTTTCATAGTAAAATTTATCAAAGCCACATGCTTTGCGTTTCTTATATGTTTTAAGGGCTCTTTCCGTCATAGCGGTCGTCACTCTGTCATCGCTGCAAACACCGACAACTGTATGTTGTATAATACTGTTTAGTTCGTCGTCGACATATTTCTTACAGTTATTATCAAAGGCGACGTTTTTGCAGAAAGAATACAGCTTCAGGAAGTGTGATTCCCAGCCACTAGTTATTTCTTTTGGATGTGTTAACACAGTACATGGTCAATTTAAATCCAATGGATTAGGGATATATTGTCAGGTGACAATCTGACCTAGTATTTGCAATAGAAACCATACGTCCTGTCTGTGATCAACCTTATCACATGAACAATGGATTTCAGCAAATGTGGGCGAAGATGAAAATATGTGGAAGCATGCATGCATTTTGCAATTTGATGACCGGGTGATTCCGAAAACACCAATGTTTTGCATATGGCTGATCGGATATCTCCCGGTGGCAGTTTTATTTCTAACCGTACGATAAATAAATGGGAAAAAACATGAGGTTCGGTGTGTTAGGCAAAAACGAAAGTAAATAAGTACACGTACAGCCTGTTATCACCGAAGCGGTGGCTCAGTGGTAGAGCGTTGGTCCCGTGCGGATTCAAGACCACGTAATACCAAAATCCCTATAAAAATGGTAGACTCTTCCAGATCTTTCTTGCTATTTTTAGTGCTCAGAATATAAGGATATGTCTTGGTTCTCTCTCCTCCCAAACCTCGTTCAAAACAGATATGGACTCCATCTTGAATGGGCGACCGAGAATGATCAGTTTGGATAACTTGCTTCGAAATCGACCTCAAGCCTATCTCACACAGAATACACTGCGCACATGGTTAGCCACCCGTGTAAACCGTACATGCAAGCGAACCAACCGAAGCGTAGGCTGATATCCGAGTTACACTCGGGCAATTCGAGTGTATTCAATTCCGTGAAAGCCGCGTGTGGTTTTTAAAACTTTTAAAAACCTGGTACGGATGTCATGCGGTATAATTAAGCGGTTGAACAAGACCGCGAGAGAACGTGTGAAATCGTATGAGACCGTATATGCAACCGTGCATGAAGTCCACTCCACGAGTGTGCACATGCGTTTTCAAACGATCGTCACGTACGACCAATACGGATTAAGTACATGATCAAGTACGGTCAGACACGGTCTAGTACGGGTATACACGGTCTCAATGTATATTAGTCTTCTCATGATTTCTATCATTCCCTTATTCAATCTCCTGTTGCATCGGTCATTGCTTTTATTAAGATATAGCTGTTACTTTGTTGAAAGGTCAAACAATTATGAAACCAATCCATCAAAATGAATCAATTTATATCAAACATACGCGAATGTGTAAATTCGAGCAAAACTCGAACACAAGTCGGCGGGACCGTATGTAAACCCTGTGAATGTCGGGTAAATCGAGTAAAAGTCGTGTTAAATCGTTAATACCGTTCAAGACTTACTAGACCGTACACGGAACTGTTAAACAATGGTATAAAACCGTATGCAAATCGTGTTCTAATCGTGACAAAGGTTACTTGACCATGTATCTTCGTGCTTTATTCGTACACTTTTACTCTTGCTACGTTCGTAGCTAACTCGTACCAACCACGCCCCAGCCATGGTTGGAGCGAAATACTCGTACCAGTCAACCTGTGTAAAGGAGCCGTGTGCACAGCCGTGCTCTATGTGAGACAGACTTAAAATAATAAATAAATAAATACATGTAAATACAAACTAAACATAATTGTGGTTTTAACCTGCTTTCTGACAGTTAAAAAGCAGACGAATTATTTGCATAATAAAACCTTATATTCGTTGCGTTTTACTGAATAATATTTTATTGTTAATTAAAACTGGATTTTACCAGTGTGCAAGATATTCTGTTTGGATAATTGTAAAGGCTAAAGTTAAGTATATCTATGTTTTATGACTTAATTTGTTATTATTATTTGTACATTCTACAAAATATTAAATCGTGTTTTATCTATACCACAATGAACCTTTGTGTCTATATCTACAAAATACAAGTGAAATTATTACGTTTTATACTTGCATTTACATATTAAGTTTTGAAACATCCTGTTTTGAGGTTGCGAAAGGTGACTAATGCTTATCAATCAGGATAAACAAAATTTGACGCCAATAAGCGTAGCCATCTTGTTTTGATTAAACCAATGAACTTTCAAGAAATACCAAAGGCTTGGCCCAACGCGTTTGCATCTTATTTAGATTAATTTATAAAAACTGCCATGACAACCTGGTATAAAACACCGTCCAAATGTCAGGATAGCTAATTAAGTTGAATAAATTTTTCACCGTGCGCTCAGTAGTTTTAAATTGCTTTGAAAATGGATAAGTTTGTGTGTGTTTTGGTGTTGAGCGTTTTCGTGGTGCTAGGTATACATGTCTATTTATATCTCATTTTAAAATGCAGAAGTTCCTCAAATAATACAAGGTTTAAGTCGTTTGAGCTCTCCTCATAAAAGGGGTACATAAGTTTCTTATATAATAAAACGTTAAAATCGTTTGAGCTCAGCTCAGAAAATGGGTGATGCGGGTATTGCCATAAGTCCAAATTACTCAATATACTAGATCTATATATAAAATATTTGAGAATTGTATACAAAACCCCACGAAATTGTTTCTTTTGATATTACTAAGGCATGCAAAAGTCGGAAAAAAATCATGGCCATTGGACAGAATATGGAATAAGACCAGTTTTGTAAAATTATTGTGTACACAGAATTTTCTTACTTTTTCTTCCAATCTGAGATAAATAATTATAGTACTAGTAATTAATTACTGTCTTAAAATTTGTTTATCATAACTTAAGAAAATAGTTATTTTGCTCACCACACATTCCGTACTGGTTGCCTTTAAGGCTTACAGTTCATAAAAGAAACACACATTTGCAGCAACAAAGAAGAATCACAAACCTAGTAACATTTAAGAATATTGCATTATAAGATAAACCACCAGGCCGCTTTTTACCATTTTTGATTATTTTAATTTGTAAACAAGATTTAACAATTTACACCCTATTCATATTAAGGGGAGGTAAAAATATGATAAATTACTTCCCTTTAACATTTTCAATATTAAAGACGTAGATAATTTCTGTAACAGGGTTTTAAAAAACTGCACGGAAAAAAGTTTAATTAAACTATGAAACATATTATATTTTTTAAATTTCATTCAGTTATATTACATATATATTATGCATTTTTCATTTGACCACACCTGTTAAGCGCTGTAAGCCTTAAAGTCACCAAGAATTTGCAATTTACTTATGTGCATATATCTGAAGCTGAGTAACTCGTATTTAAAATAATAGTGTGACCTTTTACATGTTCGTATACTAGTAACATATATACTAACATTGCTGTGTTAATGTGTTCTCAGGTCAGGCACAAGACTCCAAGCGGCATGTCACGTGTCGCTACGGCCAGACGGGCACCTGTCTAGGCTGGGCCAACCAGCAATGTCCCCCGGACTCCGACTGTAAGCGCGTGGCCGGCACACTGGGCATCTGCTGCAGACGTCAGCCTGGACCGGGCGGAGGTTAGTGTGTAGTTGTCTGGTTCCCGTCCCGTTGTAGTCGAATTCTTTGTCGTATGGACCCTCAGATTCACCTGGACGTTGGTTCCAGTTCTCTTTCCGTCAACGAGCATTTTCAGTCACGCAATTATAAGTCGGCGAATTATACACACTTAATACACAAAATATGGGACACATAGTCCTGCAGTTAAGTGATATTTCTAGGTTATTATACTGTACAAAACGGGAATATATTTTGACGAGTACACTGCTTAAAAGCCATAATTTATTGGACTAGCCGATAGATATAAAATAATAATAACATATATTACAATATGTCTAGTAAAGCTTAATTGACATTTCCCTCTAATAAATGTAGAAAATAACGCCAGTTTAACATAATTATTATGTCATCCCTCCAGATTGCAGATGCCCGCGGGGCCAGCGCGGCGCGTGCGGAGGACGGGAGGGTCTCACGTGCCCTCGGGGAACCACGTGCAGCTGCACGGAGCCAATCACGTGGGACGGATATGGAAAATGTTGTATCAACCGTAAGTAAATGGCATTATAGTTTACTGTTAAAAACTAAACTATTAAAAGTTTCATGTGTTGGCATTACATGTTTTTAACATGTTGGTACAAAACCCATTTAGTTGATATGTGGACAGTAATGTTCTGTTATTATTGTAATTAGACTTGATTTCTTTGATTATACGGCGGACATACGTGTATTAATAAGTCTTAAATATTTTCACTGCGCTATTAGGTTTGATATAACAAAACTAAATTAGTCGTTCTAATTCAACTAGATTCTAACGAAGATTTTAGACCACGTGTGATTTGGCGTTTCCTTGTTTGTAGGCTCAGGTCATTATTGACAGGCTGCCGCAGGTTGACCAGATTATGCGGAGCAACTGGTCGAACAGAAAATACAGACAGACGCAAGACCAATCGTAACAACTCGGCCATTTCCGTCCTTTCCGAAGAAATCGCCGAGGGGTCCCGATTGACGCAAGACATTTCGTCTACCATTTTGAACATTGTTTTCGTTATTTTGTGTTATTTTTTATCATCGACGGTGTATTTCTTTAAGGAATTGTTTGTCACAGTTTTGTTATATGTGCATTGTGACGCCGCATACAGCGCCTAACGCATAAACGGCTTAACTTCGTTTATAAATGCGTTGACAATCAACTCGTAAAGGGAAGATTGCTTATAAGCCTTATATGCGGCACAACTGTGCATTTTTGCCGCATTTGCATTTCAACGCATAAATGGATTTGAAGCCGTTTATGCGTCAGGCGCTGTATGCGGCGTCACAGTGCATAGAGATCTATAAATTTGATTTCTAGGGTTGCATTCATTTCCAGAGAATTTCCTTTTCAAGATCAATCTGTGTACATCGTATGTTTATCTAGAAGAATGTTTTTATAAAATATTTTTTCAAAATGATTATTTGTGAACACGCCAAAATAAAGATATAAAAGTTCTTAATTACAATTCCTGTAGCCTACTGGTTATTTTGACTACTTCAAGAGCGTGTAACCGGTTCGAGTCCCAACACCGCCACCTACAACCAATCGTAACAACTCGGCTAATTCCGCTTCCCTGCGTTCGGCTAATATTGTTTAAAATGAATGAAATACATGATATTTGGTTAGCGTTAACGTATCCTTATTCGGCTTACGAGCTAAGTTTTCTTAACAAAAAATATCCGCCTCCACCCCATCTTCTAATCTATAAGAAGCAAATGTAATATTGCTTTAAATACTCGTAATAGAAGTTAAGTATATTCATTTTTAGATAATACCCAAGAAATACAATAATAAAATTATACTTTAAAAAGCGTTCTGAGGCTATTCAGTTTTCTTGTTCAAGTGGCCTTCGTTAATACAAAACACCCAATACAAAACATTTCAAGATGCAGTTTGATTGATTAGCATTCATTTGCAAACTTATGACGTGCGTTGATAAACCACCATTCAAAAGAGCCACAAAAACGCGTTACCGTTGTTTATCTTCAGACCTAAAGGCGTAAGACAAACGCTAACGTAATTCAACATGCGCACAGTCAGGGTTGAGCGGAGAAGCTTTACGTTACGTGGTTTGAATATTGGTGTATATAGTATGCTTAGACGACCTCAACACCATGAAATCCGATTTGTAGTAGCTAAAAGTGAGTTCGGATTCTGACGGAGTTGTCGTATGATCATACACATTCATTACATTTAACTTACTGCCGTGTACGTTAGGAACGTACGGAGCTGTCGTTATAGTGCTGAAGCACTGAATTACGTTGTTGACTAAACACTCGTGTGGATATAAACTCGTGAAAACTGAAAAAATTCCATGTAATCTCAGGACTGTTTGTTTTTTATTTGATATAGATAATCGCCGAACAGTGATCTATTTAATTAACTGCTTACATTAGGCAAACGCCTACCAATATAACACTTTTGAATTTAACTGTGATTTTAAAATAAAGTTTGTTTTCAAAAGAAACATTTCAAAGACTATCGATCATGAAAATCCCGACAGTAATTTGCACGTGCCTCGTGCTCGCCAGTCACGTGATAGCGCAACTTCCGGACCGCACACCCACGGAACGCTACCCGTTCGCCATTGACCTCGACTCAGACGGAAATTACATACTCAGGTACTTAATTAACACATGTGAGTGTTAAAGTTTGTAAATGTATTGGTTTATGAATATCGGATGTCAGAATACAAAGGGATTTGGGGACATTGTTTTAAGATTCAAGAAACTGTTTATAGTATGTACAGCTGTACACTACATTTATATGCCACCTATTTACCGTACATGATTGCGTCACGGCACGCGCATATTTCTTAATTTTGAAAGAGTAATAAACATTTCGTACCATCAAATATCTTTCCAATTACCAATGTCTGTTTATGCCATGTTTGACATCGACAGCAATTTCGTTCACTTAAAGAACATAAACAGTTTGTGTACATTCGTCACCATGTTACTGCCATCTTTAACATAAGCGATTTGCTTCGTAAATATGGCGTTCCCGACGTTATGTCTCTGGCATGTTATGTTGTAAAAATGATTTATTATTACTTTGTAAAAATGGTCCTCTCAAAAGTCGTTAAAAATAAGGTGGACGCCATCTGGAATGAGCGGTCGAGAGTGATTAATGTAACTAAGGATAACTTAGTTATCAATCCCATTCGACCCTAATGAATTTGAATACATTGAAAATAAACATGTTGTTCAATATTAACCGCCTATATTGCATATGAACTTCTGGTTTTGAAAGTTACTGAGTTTCTTTAACTTGTTTAACATTGTCACGAAATCACGATAATTAAAGATGTCTCTAATGACACGATTTTATTTGTCGTAGATGGGGTTTCAACGAAACCGACATATGGTTCGAGATTCAAGCTCGAACCCTCGGCTGGGTTGGGTTCGGCATCTCGGAAAATGGCCGAATGTACCCGGCGGACGTCGTGATTGGCTGGGTGGCTGGCGGAGCAGTCACAATTCAGGTATTATAGTGTTATAAACTGGAACCTTTCGTAAACATAGCGAGGGGATTTGGCTCAGTGGTAAAACACTCGACTGCCGACCCAGGGATTGCGAGTTCGATCCCCCCTCACTCCAACTAAAATTACTAAAAAAAAGGAGATATGTACTGG
>Ga0224511_10003311_pt1 | contig 11511 bp, 4 predicted proteins | sample SF_May12_sed_USG_2_FD_169988 | JGI IMG/M metagenome (GOLD analysis project Ga0224511, IMG submission 169988) | Sediment microbial communities from San Francisco Bay, California, United States - SF_May12_sed_USGS_8_1 | ecosystem: Environmental > Aquatic > Marine > Sediment | place: USA...
TTAAAGTGAGAACACACTCCATTCCTTTTGTGAAAAGTGCGCGAAAAGGCCATTATTTTACAATAGAAAACGATATGGTCATTGACAAATCAAAGGTTATTAGTAATAATAACATATATTTACACTAAATAAAATGTGCATTTTGTGGGCGTTGTGCCTTGTATACGTAAGCTATATAGTGCTTAAAATATAGTGATTTCTCTGGAAACATGGCTGCCATATATTTGATAAATTGATAACTAAATTAATGTTTTAGTGTGTCGTAGAATTCAATTCCTGTTATACTTCCACTAATGTATGCGTTCTAATATTGTGACAGTCAATTATTCTAATTATTAAAAGTGAATTATATTATGGAATTACGGTCCATAGTTTAGTATTTAAAAGCAAATGCAACGAGTAATATGCGTAAAGGAAGAAATTAAAACTTTTATATTTATATTCTGTATATTTTCTATAATGATGTCACATAAACTATTTACATATTTATAAGGACTATTCAAAGTGTGAACATACTTTTGAAGATAATATATTAGAATGTATTACTGTTTATAAAGATTAAAAAGCGCTGGCCACAGAAACAATGTATCCGCCTTTCACTTTCAGTTGTCAAATCCTTTCAGTTTATGTACCTAGGTAGTAAATATTATGTCCGCAAAAAATAGCGATAGCTCGCAGGCAAATCAAAATCTTCTCGTTTAAATGTGAGGAATTGTTTGTTTGCTTTATTTGTTTTGTTTATTTTCACCGTCTTTCAACGCCTATTTGACGTGTGAGGTATTCTGTTTAATTGGCTTATTTACAGACGAGTTATTATGTTTTGGTAAGAGAGCAATTGATCTTTTTACCTGAACCATATAATTATGATATCTGAAAATGACATGATTAAGCCTAATGTCATAGGTGTTGTATTTAGAATCTTAAATAGCAATCATTTGCAAACGCGATCAAATTACATTAACAATAGGCGTCACAATTAATGTCTTATATATAGTAATTGAAATAGTTTGGGCATACAATAAGGCCTTCTTATAATTGTCTGCCATTAAAATGTTAATATGATGTTTATAGCAGAGCATTACTAATACCTACTTTTCGTCCTCTAGACGTTGTTGAAAATCGCAAAGAAAAATTATCTGATTGAAAAATATCGAATTTACACGATTTTGTCAGGATGAATGGGGCTTGATGGGCTTAAAACAGGACATAGTTCAAATTATTAGTCATTATTAAGCATTTTAAAGTCATGCCATACAGCTTAAGTATGACTGTTTGATAAAATGATCTGTTGAATGCATAAACTCTATTTGAATACTCCGTAAACGAAATGAAGACATTTTTTTTCCAAACATAGTTTAATATGTTAGTACAACGAATAAGACTTAATAATTAAAGCTTGGTTATTGTGAAAAAAATGACGTTTTCTGTCGTCAATTTGTACACTGTTGCTGCTTTGTACTACTTATTGAAATCTTAAATACATGTACATGATAATGTTTTGAAAGTAAAACTTAAATTTAAAATAAATTAATAAATAGTGTTAAAACCACACATTTAGCAGGATTATTCGACTTTAAAATTATTTAAAAAGAATCGACAACTTTAATACCACATCATACAGTTGGTAAATTAGTTTTTTGAAGCCTGGTTCACACTTTCCTGGTTTTCAGTCTCAGCGTCGCTACGGTGTGGATACCGGGGCCAACCTGGACCACACCATAGCGACGCTTGAAAGCACCGCATTTTAATATCAACCGTACGTTGATCGTCATGAAATATCATACTGTTAAATAATAATGATAATCATTCAATATAGAAATTTTATTATGTTAAATATTTTATAGCCGTTCACCTAACACACATATTATCGAAGAGAGATATAAACGTCCTTTCTAATCGATGAGGCCAAAGCATTTTTGTCACAAAGAACTCATATGGCCTTGTTAAAATACAAGGTTAAGTGGAAGAATAACGCCTATATTGGCGACAACAAAATTCAATAGATCAATTGCTTTCATTTAATCAATCTCAATATAGTCTTTGACGTATAAAATTGCGTGCCATTTAGCGTGCCTTCATTCCTGTGAACCCGCAAACATATTGACTAAAGAAACCGCATGTGACAATTGTTTATTTTTATTTTCAAGGATGCGTGATTTATTATACTGTAAGAGGTTTATAAAGTTTGGGCTATAAATAGTTATTCAATATTAAACCAAAGAGAAAGGTTTGGTTTGTAATATGTTATAAACGCATTTGATTTTTTATATAATAATCACATTATAATTTTATATTTGCAATGGTTGTTCTATATTTTTTATCTCCCTTTAACGCCCTGTTAAAAAGGGTGTCTTAGACACTTACAAAGCAATGTGCACAGTTGTGCAAACTACGTTATTCAAAAGAAAGAAATAATTTATTAAGTGAACAGTGTACTTTGCCCATAGTCTCATTACCGCAAATGAATGCCAATTAGACACGTAATGAAAATCTTTTAAATACACAAACTGTGGGTTGTTGTAACTATTGTTTAAAAATTAAATACTATTTCGTTAATCTGTTATATAGTTTTTATTATACATGACATCTTTTATTTTGCAACGACAAATCGTGTCTGCAGTTATCGACGAATTATATATGAACATGTTTTGAATTCTTTTAGGAGCAGCAGCCGATATCACGTGAATCTCTTCATTGCGGGAGGATATAATAAACCCTATTTAACCACGGGATGCCTTTTTTTATTAAGTTTTCTAAAGAGAAATACATAAAGGTAGTAAAACCTGTTTTAGTTCATAATAAGTATGTTCGTGTTTTTAAACATTTTTTAAATTTCAAAAAGCAAACTACAGAAAGAAGTTGCACATCTAGTTTACAAAATATATTATTACAGTCATATTTCTATAACAAACGCATCTGGTTTATACACAACAAGTGAAGTTTATTATCATTTTTACGTGATAAAATAAATCATGGATGCATTGTAAAACAGTTTTATTATAATAGCATATAGAGCAAATCAGAGGGGTTAATACCCGCAGGTAAAGTTATACCGGATATGTTGCTGGTAGACACTCCATGTTAAACCAATATTCAAAACAAACATAAAAATAAATATTGCTTTTGGCATTTGCCGTTTTATATTTATCTGTTTCGCAATGCAAAGGCTTCACGAAATGATCAAAGCATTCCGATTGATGAAAAACTACGTGTTTGATATTCCATACGATCTGTTTTAGCATTTACCTACAACACCTAAATAAATAGTTATAACATAAGGCTGGTATAGGTATATTGCAACATAAAATAGCTTTTCCGTAAAATAAACACAAATATCAGAATATAATATCACGATCGGCTTTAAGCAGATCTATTGTGCAAACCCGTGTTATTGTTACAACTAAACATAAACTAAATTGCAAAACGAATATATAACAGAATGGTTTGGAGTATTTTTTCTACCATCTACGCGATGTCCATCAAATAAATAATACAAAAGTCTTCTATTTGTTAAGTTTTTAACTAGGTAGATCTACATAATTTCCTTAGTGCCTCGGTTCCATAGGTCAGGTCATTATTTTGTGCCATCAAGATCAAACGATAAAACCCAAACGTAAACACATGTAAATAAATCAGTAAAATTCATTGTTTCATGTTCACAGATTGAATAGGAAACTTTAATCATGAAAACATACATTATTTACCGCCTAAGGTTTGCTTATCTTTAATCAGATTTTGCTCGAAAAAAAACACTAAACTTTTGTCAGGTCTGCAATAAACATGTTTGCAGGGACACACAGGCATGCTTGGTGGCACGTAGTTCTATACATAGAGATCGAATACTGAAGATTGGTTTAATCAAACTATTGACAGTTAGTTATTCAATAATTCGACTCTTCAATAGAGGCGTCGTTTATTTTCTCTTCGTGTGCCTTTAACCCATCAAACTGTTTTTCTTGCTGTATTTTTTTCCATTGCTTTAATACGTGCTCATTACATACAATTATATAAATTGAAAAGATGTTCAAAGAGAAAAGACATAACACATGCGACTGGACATCATTGCATAAAAATGACTTCATAAATTATAAATATGTATTGCTAGAATTGATTTACAACCAAAATTAGGAACATTATTGCTTCGATCCAGAAGATAAATAAAGCCATGCTAATTTAGAGAGTTTGGACAATGCCAATGATGACTGTTTCTTGATTATTGGGTGGAACGTGGAAAGAACAAATTGTCGTAATGAGGAGGTTTTAACTACTGTACTTAGTTACCTTGAAATGTATAGACTGATATGTATTTTTTAAATATTTGTTCAAAAGTTCAATTGCTCTTTGATGAAAATTAAATTATCTTATTTAATGGACCCAAAATATTGAACATCTAACAATTAAATAGGAAAGATTGCTTTTATGCCAACCAAACAAAGTAAGGGTCAACAAGGTATGTCATATTTTTCTGGTCCTCAGGGATCATGGAGTGTACATGCATGTTGTTTACATTTGAAAATGGAGTTCTGCTCATGCGCTAGGGGGCTTCAGTGGTGTGGCATCATTCATTACCACTGATGAACAGCTTCAATAAAACCGAGGCTGCTGTTTTCTCGTGCAGGCTATGCTTCCTGAGGACTTTCCCTTTCATCAGTTTATTTTACACATTTATTTTTACGGCAACTTACATTAGTTTATACTTAATGCCAGACATAACTATAATTCTGATTTTAACATGGTCGTGTTTCATTCTGTTTGTTCGTTCGTTATTTATAAATAAAACTTGAAGTAACAAATATAACATTAATCACGTTAAATATTTTATGTTAAATGTTAAAGCGTCTTGTTATGGTTATTTCTTGATGTGTCATGTTTGGGCCATTTTCTCAAGGTGCCTTAAAATTTTACTCTCGCAGCATTGACTGCAACATTGCTTTTGTAACGATGCTTTGCAATTCAATAACTAAGGATTGAATTTTATTCTGGTTGCTTTGATGGGACCCTGAACGCAATGGTAAAACTGGCAAATCCATGGAGCGCGCTAGCTTAACTTTATATTAACATTCTTAAATAATGAAATGCGCTATAATCAAGTTCAATTTTACACAATTATTGCTTGCTTTAAGTGAATAAAATAACCTTGACACATTCTAATTATCTATTACGCACTATAAATAGATCTTCCAAGTTAATAATATTTAAAAAAATCATGGGTAGCAAATTAAAATTGTAATAGTAGATACAACGATAGCTTCATGTTTAAAGGGCGCAACTGATGAACCATGCCGTTTGAGTATTGATTGTATAAGTGCTCAGTGCGGCAAGGTTTTTTGGCTTGCCGTTCACGGCAATCCAGTATTGTTTTGGAAAGGTATTTCCAGTTTGACGTTTCCCTGCTTTCTATTTTATGCATGCGAATAGAGATGGGGGCCATTCCAGTTTCGGGCGGTTCCGATATTATTACGTTAACTACCGAACATTTCCTAGACGGTAATGGCCAAGTTGTTTCTATTATGATGATGACATGCTATTTTTAGCGGAATGTATTCGCATCTGAGCTTGGCTGTGAGAAAATCGCCCTTAACTCATTTGTATACATTGCTTACAAAACCCTTATGATGTAGTTAACAAAGGAAAGTTATTTATCCTTGGTCTTATACTTAGTAAAATTAATGCATTTTAAATAGCTTGTTTGAATACAATTTTGTGTATCTATCATTGGCATACAGAACAAAAAGATCAAAATATTCATATACTACTTTTTCACTTGAGGGCGATTTTCTCAGAGCCTGGCTCATCTTCACAACATGGCAAGCCATTCCTTTTAAAAGGAAATTTTATTATTCATTGTTCACGTTAGTCTGGTTCCCGACTTACTATGATAGTTATCAAGGGGCAGGTAATCCAGACTTCTTCTTTCTACAGCTTTTTACGCAAACGGAGGAACAACAAATGTCTTTTAAAAAAGACAAACGGCGTCCGATTAAAAAAAGGAAAAAAATAACACAAGGCTAAGTACTTTTACAGAAATCTCACACAGAAAACTTAGAATGATTATTGTCAATGATCAGTGGACAGCTATTTTGGCCAACTGTGTTAGAAAGTAAGTGATGTCTTCAAATTCCATTAAGGAGATATATTACTTGTGTAATGACAGACAGAGGCAGGAAAAGTCTTATCTTGTACACAAAGAACAAGCTCAAGTTAATAATATTAATTGACATTTTCAACTCAAACGTTGTTGCGTTATATAATATCTACTAGACAAATAAACTTGTAGGCGCAAACATGGGCAACAATTAATATGATTTATAAAATAAAATGTTTTATTGTTCCAGGTTTTAATTTAATTCATTACTTATAATAGTGGAATTTAACTTATTAGATTCAATTAAATTCCATAGTTACATCTAACCTTCTTGCAAATTTTACAGCACAAACCTATTTCATTACTCTCAAAGTGTAAACCCCGGAATCTGGACGTAGTGAGGCTAATCTTATAATTATTGGGTAATATGTCAGACTTTTACTAAAAACCGGTTCACATCTGGAGACGTAATTCAGTTTATCCATAAAATATTTTGTTTGACACATAACTGTTTATTTGTTTTAATACAAAAACACTTTAGAAAGCAACATCCCAAAAATTTAATCTACGAACAAAGCAAAATTTCGTAAAACACATGCATTACAATAGTGTGGCCTTTATTTTCTCGCGCGTATCAGGTTCATCCAATCGAAAACGGGATTCTCTGTTTCCCCACACGTCATTTTCAGTGCTTATGAAATCATCCAATAGAATGACGGATTTCTGCAATCCCAGCCAGACGTCATTATACGGACTTGTAGGTTAAATGTGAGCTTAGACAGCTACGCCGAAAAATAAATAAGTATTCCCTGTTTTAGCTTCAGGATCTGTTGAAAAACAGTAAGTTTTTTATGTGTGCAGTATTTGCTTAATAAAACTGAATGTCAAACAGAAGGCTTGATTCCGTTGGAAATGTGTCTTGAAATCAATGTTTATTCTTTTATTTACAAGAATAATCTATGAACATTCGTCTATCGTTAGCAAAATATCAATTTACTTGGCGACACATGTGAGAATCTCTTTCAGTAGGTAGTTCAAGTTTTTGTTTTTAAATAATAAAAAGTTCACAATATAGAATGTAATGAAATGTCTACGCCAGTGGCTTTGCATTTAGAGGCTCTAAAACGCCATCATTTTCCTTATCAAAATGCTTTTTTAATGTGAATATAACACATTATACATTTGAACATAATTACTATGTTCAATTTATATGAGAAAACCCATCAACTGTGCCGAAGTACTTGCTGGTAGTTTAAAATACATGCATTGTTTCTTTTGACCTTAACTGTTTTAGCATTATTTGATTTTCTTTGACCTACATCAATGGTGTTAATTAAACATCCTAAGTTAGCTGAAGTTGGTTTACCAGGTGTTACATCTATTGACATGTAAATGTTGTCGAAATCTGGTGCAACGCCCGTAGACAAGATAAATGAGTAACGATGCTATTTGCGAAGGGCAAGGTAAAGAAGTAGGGATGAGTTTATGATTTGATATTACAACATGATTTAGTTCCATCTTAGAACTATGTAAGCACGTTCTATAGTTATGCACTACATCCCCCTGTAATCCAGATTCATGTTATAGAGCCTGTTTCTGAAAAAGCGTTACTATTTACACGCGATTGAGTGATTATATTCTGGTGCCATACATTTAATTTAAACTTATTTATTTAAAGATGCTAGGTCAGAATCTTTATACCCTTATAATCGGTCACAAATGTTGCAATATGTTAAGTATACTAAATAAATAAACATTGCAAAAGGAATTGCAAACTTTTGTGATACAGAATGTGTTTTGGACAATAAAACAAAAACACAAAACGAAACAAAAGTCAAACATAAAAACCTTTGCCGGAGCCGGGAATTGACCCTAGGACCTTTCGCACACACAGCTTATGCGTTACCTCTGTAGCATAGAGTCAACTGAGAATATTGATTGTAGTCAAGCTATTTTAAATTAACAGTTTCGACGCAATAGGTCGAAACGTAAATAAAAAGCCGAATTTTCGAGCCACACATTTACAACAAATTCATTATTTTCTCTACTATTTTTTCATGCATGGATAACTATATTTAGCAGATTCTCATATCTACAGGAATAGGTGGCACTGCTTAAATATGGTTAAAATGTACGATGTAAACAATTCTGACCTAAAAGATACAGCCATTAGCCATAGCATCTTTAAAGTCGATTGGTAAACAGTTATCCCAACTTATATTCATCACTTTTGAGGAGAGAGAAGCCAAACCTATCTTTATACGCTGTGCGCTAAGCATGAAAGCATCTGGTACCATTTTCATAACGTTTTTGGTGTGACGCGGTCGGGTATCCACGACCCCCCGCTCACGGGGTGATCGCTCTAATCACTGAGCCACCGCTGCGGTTTTAGGGTAGTGTTGTCGAGGGCAGTCATGGCTGTTCAGATTATGCAATGTAAATATAAAGCACAACTACACCAACTAGGTCACTTTTAAGTGTAGCAACCTATGAAATCTGCTACGTGTTGCCTAAAAAGGAATAGTGAAAACAAGTATGTCAAAAAAGGAGATAATTAACGTATTTTTACGGATATTAAGTTTGTAAAATTATGTTAAACGTAACATGCATATTTGGTATATAAGTATTTAGCTATGTTAACCATGCATGTGAGAGTTTAGCCGACTCACGGCGATAGCATTGTCGATAATGAATTCTTCGTTCGTATTTGATCGAACCTATCGCTCAACAAAATTAGGACACACGTATTATTGTTCTTCTTAACATTGTATAATTCCAATAAAACTGTAAATAATTTAAAAAATTTAAACGTAGGTTTGAACAAATCGCATTACTGATCTAATACATGGCAAACGATTTGACAACAATCTAACTATACGTTCGTTCTATACGAAAGCTACTATAGTCTGATACGGTCATATCACTGTTGCTATCAATGTATAAACTGAAGAGGTCTTAGGGAAAACGCACTTTGGTTACACTCAGAAAAGTTCCAGAAATACTAAAATGTATAGAAGATTTGCACGTGGTACGCGCAAGAGTGTTACGATACACGTTTGATAATCTGCAGTAATATATGAAGACAACAGTTGACTTTTGTCTTAGATCTGCCAACAAAGCGCAATTATTGCACATTCAGCCGTCTACAAAGTTCGATATAGTGATAACAATCTGAAAAAGTAGGAAAATTATTCAGAAAGCATAGCTAGCAATAGAGAAAATAGCAGTCTATGTTTTATTAAAGCTATTCATCAATGGTTATGATGATCTAACATCAGTTACACACCGAATGTATTTTATGTCAATGTATTTGATCCTCTACACCTCCAGATGATATGTTCAGGAAACTGGTGGATAGGCAAATACGTATTCTTTTACAACATTTGTAAACGGGCAAGATTCACGAGGACGGGTTATATCAAGTTAAGACTATTCATATGATTTTGTGCGAGGGACGGTTCTTATTCGTCCTATATGACCCAGTTTCTTGCTAAATATTTGATACATTTTCTACATGCAGGCTATGCTGGCTGAGGGCTTTCAATTTTTCTCAGATAAAATATATTATAACATGGCAAGAAATGGCACATTATATATTAAATATTATGGAATTTAAGACTGCTGTTTGGACGAAAAGGAAAGGCTTCGTGCCAAAGGTGATTTTATTTCTGCGATTACTCTGCCTTTTCTAACTATGCCCATATCCGCCGTTAAAAGTGATCAGGTAATTGACGTTTAATTTTAAACAATTATATCACTGATTGTTGAAAGCAAACACATGGAACTTGTTTTTGTAACACTGTGAAATATACACAGAGTTTGAATAAACTGAAGACATGTTATCATCATGGAAACAAATGAAAAAAATACGCTTTAATTACATACTCTGAGAATTCAGATTAGAAAGTGGTGTCACTGAACTAATTCGTTTATTATCGGTTAAGAGAAAGCCTCAATGAAATTCGTTGACAAATATAATCAATGGATTCTACGCCATGTCTCCTTACAAACACTGGTCTAGAAACATGGCAAAGACGTTCGCCTTTAATGTAGAAAAGCTCTGCATTCCCATGATGAAATACATGACACATACAGGGATACAGGGCAATATAAATCAACAGCGATAGTGCGAAAGTCGAATATTCGATGCTATATCAATGGTTACCTTGTTAATTAAAACAAGATATACTTTCAAAGAGCATTTACCATGTTAATAATTTAGTATAAATCTGAGTTATCAAATAATAACATAATATAAACACTATGCACATTTAGCTAAACAGTTGTTTGTTAGGTAAATGCGGGACAACATTTACATTTCAAAATACGAAGAGAGCCGTAACTCTGAAAATGAAAAATATTTACATTAAGGTTTCACAATAAGCAACCCTGCAAAGTTTCTTAAAAAACAGGTCACGCTTTTAGGGGGTCCATGTACACGACGATCGAAAATACTAGCAAAGGGAAAGTTCTAGGTAGGAAAGGTTGATACATAATCGTCGAAAGAAAAACATGTTTTGCCAAGATGTGATAGCTAAACCTAAACATAATCAACTTGCGTATTTATTCAAAGAGATACAGCATAAAACGCTAATGTAATCAATTAGAATTTTAACACAACGAACCGAATGTGTCCTTGCACGAAAGAACTCATTATGCAGGTCGGCAACGAATTAATTAATGGAATGTTGTTAAAGAACATGTATTCTTGGCTGGAAATCATGCTTTCCTACCGCACGTTCCAAGCAATGTGCCATTGCGATAGCTTCTAGCAATGTACTTGTAGTGAACAGAGCAGGAAGGCGAATTTGATGAGAGATATTAACGCACCATAATGGCATGTCATTTTCAAAAGTGTGCATATGCATAGTTTGTCGTTTTATATGATAAATATGTCTCGTTTACTAGTACATTTATAATTGCATGATAGGAATGTTGTATAGAACAAACGTTACCGATGAAAAATATTTAGTTCATTTAAATAGTTCATTCAAATATATGAGAAATACACAGATAAAAGGGTAAAAACAAAACACCCATTATGTATATGCTATTATTATGTTTGTTATAACAAATCAGCAGCATACCAGGACTGCTGGGCGTTTTGTCGTCAATGAAAAGGGAACTTAGTCTGTATTTCAAATGAACTGGAATTGTTTTTAAAATGTATAGAGTCTTATCTGAGTTTAAATTAAAATCGTGTTTCCGAAGTCAATCTATTATTTGTGTTACCATAATGCGTTTAAAGAGAACTAATACTCCTTCTAAACTACTTTATAGGATAAAACTGTTGAATTGTGCTCATAATTCTGAGTATTTATTTCTCTCGACCGCGTGGTAATCTCAAATCCATCACCCATAGTTGAACTAATGACGTTTGAGCCGTCGACAAACAGCACGAAACAATCGGATAATGCACGGGTCTG
>Ga0224511_10003312_pt1 | contig 11508 bp, 7 predicted proteins | sample SF_May12_sed_USG_2_FD_169988 | JGI IMG/M metagenome (GOLD analysis project Ga0224511, IMG submission 169988) | Sediment microbial communities from San Francisco Bay, California, United States - SF_May12_sed_USGS_8_1 | ecosystem: Environmental > Aquatic > Marine > Sediment | place: USA...
AATTATATGATCTATAGGTCTAAGATAGATCTTCAATAATGCGGGGTTTGTATGTGACATTAGGCGTATATTGTGGCGGGTTTAATGTCTGAGTATGTCAATATACGTTTTGTTAAAGTCACGTGTTTGTATCCGTCACGTATATGGAAATGAAAAATGCACCTGAACACCCATTGGCGTTTTCTCTTTGGCGTGAAACTAGCGCTGTTTCGGAGCACGTACATAATCGTTCCAAAATATTTTTAAAATATAACTATTACGACCCCCTAAAATGTAACGCCAAGTCGGTTAATTAAATTGAAACATAACAAATAACTTAGCAAAATTATTCCTCGTAAAAATATTTGTCTTCCAAATATCATGTTTCTTCAATCCGCATTTTGTCTGAATGTATAGGACTTTGGTTCTAATTGCAAAACATATTTCTGTTCAGTTCAGTTCTGACCGGCTTTCCACAGAATTGAAGTTCCTAGATACATATGCATGTTACTCAACAATTGTCCGATGACAAGCGTGCAAAACCTCCGTCAACAAAAAGCACAGCTATGTATCACCCAGTGGGGTCAACCAACCTAAACTACATATTTGTATATTTATTTCTGATAATCTTAACGACATGTGACAATATCTATCACTGTAAATGATTTTACGTTAAATGTTTCAGTCTTTTATCATTAGATTAAACTACAAGTTTGATGACATTTTTCTTATTGAAAAGCCTTGTGACCAGATATGTCAGTGTCGTGATGTGTTGCTGTGTAAAGGTAATTAATGATCAATTGCGCACAGGGGTTCGAGGGCCGAAATCGCGATCCCTGCATTGGCAAACCCTTCTACAAGCACGCACACACGCACGCACGCACGAACGCACGCCCACACACATGAAGATAATATCAATATGATTAAGTAAAACTTTAAGGTGAGTTATACTTAATATGTTCAAAGCGTCATAGAATGATAGGATAAAGCTCTGATAGTTACAAATAGTGGTAATGTAAAGCATTGTTTTCTTATTTGGTATGTTTATGGCTGTTATTTTCTTGGTAAGGTCGGGTTACTTAAAACATAACTTTAAACAATGCCTTTGTTGCTCTTTCAGTTTTGCTTTAAAATATAATTTGATCAAGTTTACGTGGTTAAATGTTAAATTAGTTCCTTTCATGTTGCCATCAAGGCATTTTTAAACGAACAATGCAGGGTACGAAAAACGGGTGTGCTGAAGCTAATGTTTCATTGCCCCTCATCTGACTGAGGTAAGGTTTAGTAGCTTGTTGGGCGCTTTTAGGATTTAAAGAAGGAGGCATCTTTTACGGAAATGTGTGTCCATTTAACATAGAGGAACGGATTAAAGTAGAAATAGCTTCGATGTTTCACCATCTCTGCCGGTATGCACGTGACACAAGTCACAAAATCTATGAGCGCCAAAGATAAAACGTGATATCGAAACTTTTTATCCTTAAGTGTCTTTCCGCAACAATATATCACAAACACTAGAATGTTACTGACGACGCCGACGACGCCAAATATTCCTAGTATCACCGTGTATGGCAACAACGTTGTTGAATACTGACGGTTGAGCTCACTAAGCATCCGTAGGGAGTCGTTCACTATGTCTTTTGATATGCTTTCGGTTTCAATCAGCGAGTCATTGAAATGGTTAAAATACGGCGTAAATTTTTTAAAAGACATGGTTAACTTCTCTATGAAGTATAAAACTGGTATTTATTTTTATATCGCGTATAAAACAACCAATTTCCTTTTGCAAATGTTGTCCTAATGTTTTTTTCTAATGATAAACCATTTTACTCGACGAACAACACACGTAAGACAAGTACAATATTCTGCATTCAATTCCACGTTCGATGAACGTTCCACGTTCGTCCGAAAAACACAAAAATAAGTTATTTCTTAATGTCTGTTGCGTCTTTGTAAACACCGTTTTTTGTTATGTACTGTGTGTTTTTGTACGGGCCATTTTGTCTTGGTGCCCATAAACTTGACTTGTCCACTTTGTTTACAACATTTTTTCTTTGAACATCTCTTCCATTTATATTATATATCGTAGCCTCATCCTTAACGCAGTTGCTAATTATAGATGACAACATCTCTGATTCCGAGATGTGTCGGCTGCTGACAATTAAGGTTCAAGTGTAGGTGCCACAGACGCCATGGAGACACAAAGATTAGATGTTGATATGCAACACCATTCATTACATTCTTACGATACGTCGGTAATTGGCCACACGGACAATGGCGTATTTAAATATACTCATTGTTGTTTACAGTTACAATTTGCTTTCACGTCGGAAGGCATCAGCACTTCCCGCATTAAATAATGTTAAAGTCAGGCACACCTTTATGAATTTGAACAACGCGATATGCTTCTTTTATGTAAATAAAAACCTGCATATTTTAATACATACGAGCCGTACATGTACTTTTTGTGGAGTGAAGTAAATCACAAAAACATCCTGGTCATCACGATTGCAAGTGTGTAACATCTTGATAAAAATAATTAAAAACAAAAACACAAACAAATCAAACCAAATGAGTTATTTTTTCAATGACTTGTTGATGTATACACCAGAATGACAATTAGTATCATAGTCAGGCTGATTTCTATTCAACAACAGACACAGTATGTCCTTCGCTGCCCGACTGGAAGTCTCATTTGTGGATATTGGCATCTGGAACCTATCTCATCGTGGCTTCTCCCTTTCTTCCAAGCTTACAATCGTGCTGTTAAGTGGATTTGCCCAACGCCTGAATAGTTAACTACCTGTTTCTATAATAGATACAATTAAAGTCTCTCGGTGCTTTCTTAAACATGGATCTTAGATCTTTATGCCAATGATTTTCAGAGACTTTGAGATTTTTGTTGAAATGCAACCAGCCGTTTAATCACTAATCTGATAGACTGATTCTGCATATGTTGTTAATGTAAAGATATATGCTAATAATGTTTAAATAAATGCTATACAATGAAGACATTGAGAAATAGGAACAGGACAAGTTTGCTGTTGTTTACAGAAAGTGCCATCAATTCTGGAGAGTTATCATTCATCTCTTCGATATGACATACGAGTTTATATACGTACACATAGAATATATATAATATAGTAAATAATTTTAAAGCATTGGACAGGACACCTTGTGTTTTATACATGTTTATAGGAAAACTCATCTACAAATAATGTTCAACCTTAAAATAAATATTATATTTTTAACAAGGATTCTAAAGCTCATGACCTCATAACATTGAGCCTATGTCGAACTCTAACGCATGTTCAATTGCATTTATTGATTGAACGCCACTTGTTGCATTCATTATTTTATGGTTATTGTCTTTTAATTATGCAGCATTGTTATCCAGTTAAAAATTATTAATACTCGCTTAAATAATACACATGAACTTTCTGTATTAAGTGCACCTTTATGAAACGCATTGACATTTGAGCTAAATGTTGCACATAAACAAAAAACAACTGTGGAGTGTTTGAAGTTTTTTCACTGTTCGTCTATTTGTCGTCGTCTTCGTCGTCGTTGTTGTTGTTGTTGTTGTTTTTGTTGGCGGGGTGGTAGTAATGGTGGTAGTGGTGGTGGTGATGGAGATGGTGGAGGTGTTGTTGGTGTTGGTGTTGTTGGTGGTAGTGGTGGTGGTGATGGAGATGGTGGAGGTGTTGTTGGTGTTGGTGTTGTTGGTGTTGGTGTTGTTGGTGGTTGTGGTGGTGGTGTTGATGCTGTTGTGATTGTCAACTTCGTATAAGGCAAAGCAGACAACAACATCACGTAGCTTTCATAGCTTAGAACATCAATGTGTATTACTGGAACTTACAACGTCATGAATGTGGCTTTCCCTTTAATCAGTTTTATAGTATACAACGCACAAACACGTTTAGTTTCTGTGTAAGTCATTTCGGAAGAACTGCACGACGTCGTTATTAAATGGAACATGGGAACATGTTTTCAATAAGCGCTGTGCATGTATAAGTCAGTAAGTAATACAACTGCTTCAATGCTTATTTATTAATATCAAGTTTGCAAACAAATATTAATACAGAATACAGTTGTTTACCTTATCATGTTTAAAGCATTCGTTATTATAAGAAAAAAAGCGTTTCAATGGAATTATTTTAAGCAATGTTTTAACATGTTCAGACACCTGCATTTTGGTAAAAACTCAATCTAATAACCCTCTTTCAAAAAACTATATAATGTCGCTTTACTGTGAATGCTTCTTAATGTCTTAATTAATGTCGGTCATTATTACGGATAACTGTCTAACAGGCAGAAACAGAATGTACAATGTATAAACTTAACATTTTCTACTTAACTGAATATATTAAATTCTAATTGGCAAAATGTTTATTGTCAAGGTGACGAATAGCAGATGCATGTTTAAGCCTCTTCCAGTTTGTTTCCAGTTTCGTCAATGTTCGCCGAAAAGCACGTTTTTTAATGACAACATATTTTTAAGTCTTACAACATTGTAATGTCACTGGCGTTATTGAAAGCTCTGCTATATTGCATTATCTGGTGGTAATAACAGAATTTGTGTCCGCATGTTCGACCGTTATCAGTATGTATGAAAGACATTAATTAAGATAATATTATTATACAGAAGCATTGACAATATAGCGACATTTCATTTTTGCGTGATAATTAAATCGTAATTGATAGGTACTCCTCCGAAATCATGGAGTGTGTGTTGGTTCGGTTTGAAAACAGAGTTTTATCCATGCGCTGGGTTGCGTTGATGAAACTCGGACAATTCTCCGCCCGGATATTTCTCCTCTTGCTGTTTTTCACACCGCGTTCAAATCTCCGCTAGTAACATTTCAGGGTTTGGACAATATAGATATTATCAAGCAAGAAAATACCAGTTTTGTTAATAGACCAACACACTACTATTATAAAAGGACACAGTAATGTAGGGACCACTGCAATACGATACCTTATTTGGTTGACTGGAAGAGTAAGCCAACTTGCTGGCCTTTTTATATCAGAAACTTACATTTATTATGTTGACTTAATTTTTTTCCTCTATTTTTTTTCCAAAAAGCGTGTTTCGTGGTAAAAAAACAAGCACTAATTAATTGCACACCTACTCTAGCTAACATGCAATGTGTTGTAGTGGATACTCAAAACACACCCTATATTTTGCTGGACCTATTATGTTTTAGTTTGAATATGGATGTCATGTTTCTTAAGACCCAAGCACATTTCATAGGTTTTCTTTTTCACGAATGTACGTAAACATCAAATCATTTAAAAATATCTGAAAAACGTTTAAGCTATACTTCATGGATTTTAAAGTGTTGAAGAAATTGGAACCAGTATCATAATACGCAGGGAACCTAGCACGTTTTAAAGCACAACCTTAGAAGTGAGCTGTTCAAAAAGACATTTATTTGTTAAATGTGCATGAAAGAGTAAACCGTGAAGCTGTGTAAGAACAAATATCTTAATTTAGTGGAAACATTTTATAAACACGTAATAAGGCCATATTTCTGATCGCTTGAGAACTTTTAAGTATACCAGTATTGTTTTTTTCTAAAAAAGTGCGTAAAAGTGTTAATGTGTCATTTTTGGGCATGCTTAATTTTAATCGAATGATTAAAACGAACGTCACGCAGTACTTCTCATGATGCAATGCATGTCACATATACTCGTATGGGATGCAGATGAGTTTTAAATTAAAAGACACCACTATTACACTATAAAGCTTATCCTTGTTTTGTGACATAGGCGTTTTGCAATTTTTCATAATTGTTTAATTTTACATTTGAATTTCACTATTTTTTTGGATTTTCACCAAGTGGTAAGTTATCTTAAACAGAATGAACTTTAAATAATCGGGCAAACTGATAAACGTTGCTTAGTGTACATTGTACTACATGTAATCACTTACGTGGCCACTATACTGGCAACGATTCTTAAAATTAATTTCGGTCATAAACACGGATTACTATCTAACAGTCAGGAGAAACACATCCTGTTTTAATTACTGGATAATGCAAGTTGGCGGAACTTACATTTACCAGAACTATGTGATGAAACCTAAAAGGAGAAAGTGCGAAAACGATGACCTATCTATTAGCCTTTCTGTCGAGAATTGACGGGGGTGGAAAAAAGGGAATATACCCTGTGCATTTGTCAATTTCCTAAGGGAGATACCTAATCATGCGTCTGTCATATATCACATCTATCAACGTTATATTGATATCATATTTCATAACTCCGTTTAACATTATATTTAGACCACATGTCTCATATGCGTTCCTGATATTGGTAGATATTTTACGAAGATACTTTTAAATAACAATATCGTCTTATTCTCGTCTCTTTATGTTTTATGTGATTTGAAATATGTAGAACAGTAACAGTTATGTTCTGATATAATTACTACTTGTTATGTTTAGAGACATGCGGTAGTTTTATTGTCTACAGACCCGTTCTAGTTGTTCGAGAACAAATATTTTTAACAGTGAATTATTTTAGTAATGTGCCTATATTTAAAACATAATTTGAATTGTCGTGGTAAACAATAAAGCTATACCTTAATTTAGGTTGACTGTAACATAAAAATAACAAGTTGAGCGAAAACTTATCGGATAAAATGCTATCATCATTTATACTTAAATATTAGCGTTTGTAGTGAATGAAGAACAATATAATATTATGCTACATGTAGCCGTTAACAGGATTGTTTTTTGTTGTTTTAGGTTGTCCATTATCTTTACATCTTTTCAATGGGCAAATGCCAGGCAATTTCAGTAATGACAGACGGTTTAATCGATTACGCCGACCGCTGTATAAATCAACTGTGTAAGACATTTATAAAAGACGACATAACTATCGAAATATAAGAGATATGAAAAATTATTTGTCGTTTTATGCATCATGATAGTGCATATGTTTTTATGTTGGTAATTATATAATCTATAGGTCTAAGATGGATCTTCAGTAATGCTGGGTTTTTATGCGACATAAGTGTTTAATGTCCCAGTATGTCAATATACGTTTTGTTAAAGTCACGTGTTTGTATCCGTCATGTTTATGGAAATAAAAAATGCGCCCGAACATCCATTGACATTTTCTCTGGCGCTGTTTTGGAACATGAACATCATTGTTCCAAAATGATTTTAGAACATAACTATTACGACCCCCTGAAATGTAACGCCAAGTCGGTTAATTAAGTTGCGTTCCGAAAAATAACAAAATAGTTTAGCAAAAATATTCCTCATTAAATATATTAGTCCTCCCAATATCATGTTTCTTGAATCCGAGTTTTGTCTAAAGGAAACGGACTTTGTTTCTAATTGCACTGCACTTATAAAAATATATATGTTCTGTTCATTTCTGACCGACTTTCCCACATAATTGAAATCCCTAGATATATACATCTTACAAACATATTGTCTAATGGGAATCATGCAAAACCTCCATCAACACAAATCACAGCCAATTATCACCCAGTGGGGTTAACCAACTTAACCTATATATTTGTATACAAGTTGACTATCTCTACGACATGTGACAGAACACTTTAGAGTAAATGATTTTGCATTATCATTATTTTATTATTAGATTAAACTACTATTTTGATGATTTTATTTGTTACTGTTTATATGAAAAACATTGTGACAGCGTCGGTGTAAAAGTATGTCTAAACACACGATCATGTTGGTTTTGTTAATTAAAAGATGCCCATTATAGTAGATAATATGATATCCTATCTAAAATCGACAAAGTTTAGACAATCATTATACGGAGGTTTAATAAATGGTCACCCAAAAACTAATAAGAACATTCTTTGACAGACCAGAAGTGCATTAACAAATACGCCAAAATAGCGTAAATGTGATTTCTCGTGCACAGGCATATGCATATAGAGTTTGTTACCTGAGGGAAATGTTAAGTAACGCAGCTGCAATTGCTTGTCAGTATGTTGCATACTTGAATGCATTTGTTGCGCATCTAGATCGACTTTGCCAACGGATTCGTTACGTGGTAACACAAACAGTAATAAGGATACTGTTGAAATGCTGAATTACTGTTGGTGTTAAATATTTTGTACATTTCATTAAATAAATTAAATATTTCTTTACGATTATTGTGGTTCAAAATTACGGTCACAAGTTTGTGAATTTCTAAAATGGGGTTACGTTTGAGTCTATTAATATTGAAAAATGCCTCCATACTACATCATTGTGTAGTCATATTTTTCTGGTCCTCAGGGATCATGGAGTTTGCATGTATGTTGTTTACATTTGCAAATGGAGTTCCGCTCATGCGCTAGGGGGCGTCAGTGGTGTGGCATCATTCATTACTACTGATGAACAGCTTCAATAAAACCGAGTCTGCTGTTTTCTCGTGCAGGCTATGCTTCCTGAGGGCTTTCCCTTTTATCAGTTTTCTAATGTACATTTAAAAAGAAATCTATGGAACTATATTCATAGAAGATATCGACAGAAGAAGACATGGGGCGTTAGAAATTATAGTCAGTGAATGTAAGATATTAAACATTTAAACATTTACGACGTCGATAATGTAAAAAAGTGTATTAATGAAAGCAAAACATTAAGTTATGTAGTGTTTTCCCCAAGAGTTTTGAAATTTCGTGATTTGGATAATTATGAAAATAGTTTTAAAAATATCACACACAGCTTAAGTAGCTTAAAAGAGTTTCTGTATGTTAACACAAACAACTGTTCTTTGACACCTATTACATGTGTCCGTAAGTTGACGGATAGCCATCCGAAAGGTGTTCTTCAAAACGGACGGTACTTATTACAGGTGTCCGTAAAGTCATGCGTTTAAACTCCCTCGGCCTCATAGATTACAATGCAAAAATTGAATTTCTTCGATTTAATTTGCTATCTAGTTCATGTTTTAACAAATTTGATCGCATTATATGTATATTAATAGAACACGAATACTAGTGTCACTTGTCTTAAATTAATTTATTTCTACTGCCTAAAAACAACACATATTTTAACGACTGTAAAATAGTTCTTCTGTCAAAGTGTTGGGCCATTAAAAGAAGTCCTTTCTAGCTATAAGTCAATAAGAATGTATTGCTGTTTCGCATTTTAGCGAAGTTTCACTTTAAATTACATATCAATTCAAGTAAAAACGTATACGTTACCTGTCCGCCATCCGTCAAAAATCGCTCACTGAGCGAAACGAAAGGGACACCTGTCCGTTAATGGATAGCAAATGCATACATGTAATAGACCCAACGATTTCATTTGTTGAGCGATTTTTTGACGAATAGCCTTCCGTCAATTTAACGGATACATGTAATAGCGGCCTAAAACAATGTCTCGCAAAATTTCAAATGAAACACAAGACCGTAAAAGATACAACCAACATATATGTAGCTTATTCACTCAATTAAGTACATGTATAATGTGAAGAGAAAAAATAGTGATGCGCGCTAATCAAAGACGCACAGATAAAAATAATTAGAAACTTAAACCTTGTTAACCAGTGCAACTGTATTAAAAGAATACACGTATTGTTCTCAGTTATGTTGAAATGGTGTATTAGTTCCTTTCATGTTGCCATCAAGGCATTTAAACGAACAATGTAGGGTACGAAAAACGTGTGTGCTGTTCAAGCTAATGTTTCATTGTCCCTCATCTGACTGAGGTAAGGTTTAGTAGCTTGTTGGGCGCATTTAGGATTTAAAGATCGAGGCTTAACCTAACACAAAAAACCTGTTCTTTGGTACAATTATACATACAAGTAAATGGCGATTCTTTTTAATATACGAAGACAATGTCATAAATACAGAATGAAACAATGCATATTATATTTGATTTAATGTCCGTAACATATTCGCTTAGTTTTATTTATACACAATACGCTGCACACTATCTCTTTGCATCTTTTACGAAAATGTTTGTCCATTTTGACATACAGGAATGGATTGATAATGCTGTGTATAAAATAACTTCGGTAGAACATTGAGAAAACGAGGAATTCAGACTGTGTCAGTCGTGTTTGGTCTATCCAAGAAAGAGACACATACAAGACATAGGTCACAATAAACACCACTGTCACAATAAACAACAGTCTGATATTGGTTGGAATGTGGTGCTGTTGATGCCATGGTCGACAGTTCACAACAGGTCCATGGTAATGGTGTCCCTTCGGGCGAGGTCTGCCATGAATTCGGTAATCGTACATTTGGATATCCCGTGCCTCCGTTTCCTCGCGTATTTTCATCGCTCTGGACACTGTAAGGCCAATCCTTGCGTACAGCACGATCATTAACAGACTTACAATCACTTGCAGCCCACATAATGCTATCCTGTAGATGTATCGAGATACGCCTATTGCATACCGCGGTTCCGTTTCGCAAACATACACAGTGATGTTGTTCCCGGCATTGTCCGTAATCGTGTATGTCGTTATTCCACACAGCACGGCTGCGGGGACCGATGTAAGCACCGCAAACACCAACATGAGAACACAGAGTCTCCAGGCAACGGAATGTGACAAGGCCGGAACCTTTGAGAACAGGAGCGGCCGACATGTGAGGATGTATCTATCCACAGCCACCATTGTCAGACAGAAGGAGGTGGCAGCAGCCGCAAACACGTTCATGAAACACTTCATTTTGCACAGTGACCGCTCCGTGAAGTAGAAATAGCTTCGATGTTTCACCATCTCTGCCGGTATGCACGTGACACAAGTCACAAAATCTATGAGCGCCAAAGATAAAACGTAATACCGAAACTTTTTATCCTTAAGTGTCTTTCCGCAACCATATATCACAAACACTAGAATGTTACCGACGACGCCGACGACGCCAAATATTCCTAGTATCACCGTGTTTGGCAACAACGTTGTTGAATACTGACGGTTGAGCTCACTAAGCATCCGTAGGGAGTCGTTCACTATGTCCAGCGATTTGCCTGCGGTTTTAATCAGCGAGTCATTGAAATGGTTAAAATACGGCGTAGAATCATAAAAAGACATGTTTAATTTCTCTCTGAAGTATAAAACTGGTAAAACCTCGCATCGGGCAGACACGCGGCACAAGAAATGCCTTAATTGTGCATCATTGTATTGCCTAACATGTTGGCTGATAATCTCTGCCCACCACCTTCTTGCACACGGCGACTTTCATAAAATAAAACGATTTGTTTCATGACAAAGAAACACACACAAAAAATGATAAACCATTTTACTCGACGAACAACACACGTAAGACGAATACAATATTCTGCATTCAATTCCACGTTTGATGGCTTATATATCGTAGCCTCATCCTTAATGCAGTTGCTGATTATAGATGACAACCAACATCTCTGATTCCGAGATGTGTCGGCTGCTAACAATAAAGGTACAAGTGTAGCTGCCGCAGACGCCATGGAGACACAAAGATTGAATGTTAATATGCAACACCATTCATTACATTCTTACGATACCTCGGTAATTGGCCACATGGACAATGGCGACAGTGACAATTTGCCTACACGTCGGAAGTCATCA
>Ga0224511_10003313_pt1 | contig 11506 bp, 8 predicted proteins | sample SF_May12_sed_USG_2_FD_169988 | JGI IMG/M metagenome (GOLD analysis project Ga0224511, IMG submission 169988) | Sediment microbial communities from San Francisco Bay, California, United States - SF_May12_sed_USGS_8_1 | ecosystem: Environmental > Aquatic > Marine > Sediment | place: USA...
AAAACGATTTTACCAGGTGTGGTTGCCCCCCCCCCCCAAGAAATTGGACCATAGTCACAATAGGAGAGGTGACCGTGTTTCACTGATTCACTATTTAGTCGCATATCGTTCGCCAACCTCACGGCCTCCCCCCCACGAAATCCTCTGAAAGAACGGCACCTGATCTACGATTTTTAGTTGACAATCAGATATCAAGCAGTGGCCGGCTGCCACTGTATGCAATGCAGAGTGTATTCATGCATAGACACTTTGATTTGATTTGATGGTATTTTATTGCACTAAAGGAAATAGATACAGAGTGGACATGAGACGCTGCCGGTAAAAGGTCAATAGGGAAACCTGATGGCCAGTACGAGGCCAAAATGGAAGCGGCCTGGCCGCAAAGCTTGCCAGACAGTTTTTAATCTGTTAATTATATTTTCTGTAGTGTTTATGTCGGCGATGAATATCTATAGTGTGAAGGCAGCCAATAAGGTGATGGTCCTATTCTTCCTCATCAAAATATTCGCGCTCGTTGCCATAGTGACCGGTGGATTTTACAGAATGTCACAAGGTAAATCTAAATGCGCTGCTCAGAGTTGGTGATTCTATTTTGTTTTGTTCAACTATTTTATTTTATTACTTTGGCACCTGACCATCCCATTTAATAGAGTTCCTGAGCCTCAGGCTTGTTGGAGCGGTAGGAGCTATGAAAAACGTCAGGAGCTCATACTTACCTGGATCTGAAACAAGGTTCTCACACTTGCAAGCCCAATGCCTTTACAACTGAGCTATATATCCTGCGATTCCCTCCCATTTACTTCATTATTCTACCCGGCCACAAGGTTTTCCTGTTTACAGGACCTAGTAAAGGTACTGTCCACGAATCACCTGTCCGAACATTTCCTATGGCTTTGCGGAAGGTTCACGTAGTTGTCTCCTTTTTCTATGACTTGCTGAAACACTGAACTTGGGGTTCTAAACTAAAAGCTGGTGGTTAATTATCAATGATAATTATTCCAGTTAGAGGAGAGGATAACTCTATGGTATTATTACCATATAAAATCATTCTATATCTGTGCGTAGGTGATACAAAGCATTTGAGCACAGGCTTCCAAGGCACGGTATCCTCTCCCGCCGCCATCGCAAGAGCCTTTTATAAAGGACTCTGGGCATATGATGGATGGAACAACCTGAACTATATCACAGAAGAGCTTAAAAACCCACAAAGGTGAGTCTGTCTCCTTGTAGAAGACTAGCATGTCATTTCTCTGCTTTGTGGTAAAGCAATGGTTGAGGACAAGCGCGCAGCAACACTATAGACATTCGCGGACAAGCTAACGTGTGAGTGTTGCCCTGCTGCTAGTCTGAAGCGCATTACTGCTCAAACGAGTCACTTGAGCACCTCGATAAGGAGGAGACAACTCTGGCAAAACCATGCAATAGCGATAAAGAAATGTTGACACTAGTTTGTTCAGTCAGATCAATGCATTGGGCTATCAATTTTTATATAACTGGGCAAATACAAAGTTTCCTGTTCGCACTATTCGGTTTAGTTGTATGCCTCCTAAATTGAAATAATCGCAAAGTCCTTTTTTACCCAACGCGCAAGAGCTACATCTGCTTGTCCCAAAACGCGTGGTAAAAGATACTGCTGCACTCCTTTTACTGTAAAACTATAATATTATCTGGTGACTAATTCAAAGAATCAATTCACCGCTTTTAGGCTATTTTTATTTTGAGTTTAGCAAAGTCAAAAATGTAAGCTTAATGCCATAAAAGTTAGATTTGCATTATTCTCACTTGGTCAGGTGGCATTCATAGGGCTATCCTCCATAGTGTTATAGAGAATAACACGTTGGGGCCATTAGGCAATATGCATTCACATCATAGATTTATACAAAGGGAGGATAACTTTATGTTTCACTTACGTATAGACATTGTTTGTCTTCTAATACAGGAACATTTGGCTATCGATCTGTATAAGTATCCCACTAGTGACAGTCATCTATATCCTCACCAATATTTCCTACTTCACCGTTCTGTCCACGTCAGACTTACTCGCTTCTAATGCCGTCGCTGTGGTAAGTGCATGTTCTTATTGTTTTATATGTTTTTACTTGGACACTTGAACATCCTATTTTATGGACCTCCCAAGTATGAGGCTTATGCGAGCGGTAGAAGCTATAGGAATTCTGGGAGTAGTTCATTCTTACAGTGGGCGCTCAGCGTGACCATCATTTGAACCCAGCATGTTTAGGTTTTGAGCCCAATGCTCTAAACATTGAATTAACCAACTATCTTCCACGACTGTGTCAAAAGATAAGACTGATCGGTTACCCCTTTAAGCCCTTCCATCTACACAGTCATCATTTGAATCAGTCATCACTCATCAGTATTGCAATCGCATGCATGAGTTTCAAACAGAGAGGTATATAATATGGTTTTATCATGCTACTCATACCGCTCTCAGTATACTTGATGCACTTCCCCTACCTCTGCAAAGGGTCTACTATACAATGATGGCGAACTTGCAAAAAAATTACAAAACAATTGCAAATTGTTACGCGCAAAATCGCCTTGCGAATTTGCGATAGCTGTTTCGCACTGAACTGGCAGGTCTAGAATGCTGAATAAAATCACAAATCAAATTTACAAGGCACGCGCGGATTGGCTCAATCACTTCAATAGCCCATAGAGATCTGCTGGCTATAAAGTAGAAAGTCAGAATGATCAACTACATCTGACTTGAAACCTTATTTGACCCAGTTTGGGGGCAGTCATCATTGCCCAGCAAGAAACATCGCAATACATGAGCGTCAGAGGCGATTCTAAAAGGAAACTTGAATCCAACTGTTCGTAAGGCCAAGTTGATTAACTACAAGCGCAATCCTCACGCCAGATTTTCAACGATAGTTTGACCGGTAATCCAACCCCGGTACGACACCAACTATGCAGTCTCATTGGCCTCGGTCATGCGACTGCGGAAACCCTAGTAGTTTGCGAATAGTGATTGCAATCGTGCCGCTAGGAATGCAAATTGTAATTAACTTGACGCAAAATTGCCATCGTGTGGAAGGCCCTTTATGATGATGGATTTCACTTCGAACCTGAGATAAAAAACTTCTTAATTTTTCCGAAAGTCCGTTTTGATTTTTGGCTGTCTATCATGCAAATTTGGAGCGTTTCCTCTCCCTGGTAAGGCTAAGCACACAAGTTTATTCGGTAGGATTGGGCTAACCTGGTTCTTCCAGCTGCTGCAGTGGCCGTCACAGTATGCGTTGCCTTCTCAACATTCGGTGCTGCAAACGGTACACTCATAGGAGGTTCCAGGTATGGTTATGAACAATGCCCCATAGAGTTATCTTATAGGGAGAATAACTTATGGCTAGATTAAACAATCTTAGCCTATAGTGACATGACCTTCCACAAAGTCGGCTCACTCGACAGGATATCACTGCTTCTCAGGAAATTATCCTCTCATGCATTATGGTTTAATTTTAATTTTTATTTTACATGCATAACTTGAAAAAGACCAAAGAAATCTTTTACATTAAGGTCCATGGAAACTAGGGATTCTTTTGCGTCAAGCAAAAGCAGGTACCAGAAACAAAGTCCAGTAAGCAGTCTATGGTAACACAAAAGCAAAACGTGCTGGGAAAGAAAGTTGTATGATGGTGATGGTGCCTCAAGTCCTTCAATCTTTGTCGAGTTCTAGGCTCACCTTGTGATAGGTGGACTCATCTTGACCTTCGATTCAGATAACAGAAAGGTTATTCTTTTATAATCTGTTTATGTTGCTGTGCGATGGATGGTAGTTATTTGCCACTGCTGTAATTCGGTGATCAGTAAACACTCCTATTGTAATTAATTTTAGACTCACATACTCAGCTGCTCGCGGTGGCCATCTTATGTCCGTTCTATCTATGATTGATGTCAACTTTAACAGCCCATCCACCTCAATTGTCTTCACAGTGAGTCACAATATTAAACATTCTACACACTGTACAGTGTGCGAGTGAGTATACATCGTTACTGGTAGAGTGCCGATTAAATTCAACTGGCGCTGTCTCTATACGAGTCCTTTCTGTCCTAAACAAACCACAATTGGAGATGTGGATAGGCTCCTAAAGTTTTTTATGCAGGTAGTAATGGGCAGGGATAAATATCAAGCCGTAATTAGATGTTTAAGAGTATAACATGTATAACATTAAGTGCATCCGCGTGCTTGGCTTTTTCTTGAGCAGTTTAGCGACCGAAATGGATTTCGGTCGCTAAACTGCTCAAGACCCAAAATCCAGATCCAAAATAGCATCTTTCACATTCGGTCCCGACAGAAAGCACGCGAACAGAATTTCGCGACCGAAAGTAGTAGTTTAGGCAAATGTCAAGGTTACTGCAAAAAGGCTTTAACTCGTCGGTTAGAGCCGAACGATTGTTTGCGATTCATTATCTCAACGTAGTAATCAAACCTTTTTGCGGTAACCTTGACATTTGCCTAAACTACTAGGCTAACGCCTAATTTCGGTCGCGGAATTCTGTTCGCACGTTTCGATCGCTGATCTTGACTGAAAGTGAAAGATGCTTTTTTGGAAAACGCTTTTCGGTCGCGCTCTTGCGCAATTTACCAGATTCCAGAAATCCATTCGGTCGCGATAAACCCGAGCACGCGAATGCACCTTAATGTCTTCACTTTTTCAGGCGACAGTCGCGATATTGATGACAATTCCCTCCGATATCTTCACACTGATAGATTTCTTCAGCTTCTCAGCATGGATCTTTTACGGATTCACAATGGCTTCACTGCTAGTTTTGCGCTGGAAACGACCTGACCTTGAGAGACCTTTCAAGGTCAGTATAAACTCAGCGATGGAACAGTCATATGTAGCTAGCTATATACCGAGAAAATTGACTGCAAAAGTGCAACTATGTCTTTAACACTGAGTTTGGGATAGGAGGATAGCTTATATAGCTTATATACATAGAGTTATCCTAGGGGAAGATAACTCTCTGGTGGTAGTTGATATTGAGCCACTCGTGGTGCCCCTTGCTGAGAACACGAAAAGAGAGGTGAAAAGGTGTAAATATCTAACAACTTCATTATATTGGTGAAGACATCATACGAGGAAAATAGATTATGGATATCTTTGTTCGCTATACATGTGTACCAGTTTCTTCAGTTAATCTGGGACTTTTTATCTGAAAAGTCACCTTGTAATGTTTTCTCTCCTGTGATAACCCCACTATTCACCGTCTATATTCTTTCAGTGTCCGATTGGTATCCCCATATTGGTGCTACTAGCCTCCATCTATCTTGTGTTTGCACCGATTATCGATTCTCCTAATTGGATTTACTTGTACGCATTCGCCTTCATCCTGGCTGGAGCCATCTTCTACGTACCATTTGTTGTCTATAAAGTTCACTTCAGGATATTCGGTATGTTGAGAGCTGCATGTTAGTAGATAGACTCGCATTGATTTCTCTAGCCTAAACCAGGTTTATTCATAGGCATCTCGTGATCATCATGGGCTTGAAGGCGGCTTTTCCAAGGGGTGCCATTCCACTCCTAACCAGTGTTTCAGTTGTATACAAGGCAGCAGTGATCGGTCAGGGGTAATCCCTTGAAATACTCCGCCACCGCCGCGGAGTATAGATAGACAGGTAGCGAGCAGGGTTGAAAATATCGAATATATTTCGGTACTCGTTACCGTTACTCGTTCCATTTTGTGGAACAAAAATGGTAACGATTAGGTCCCGGAGATTCAGTATCGAAGTTAGTACCAGTTACAATCGAATGTGTTTGATATTCTCACTCCCAATAACTGGCTCGCCTGCATTTAATGGCTATGAAGCTTGTTATTACCCAACTAAAGCAGTAGCTATTAGTACTAGCTATGAACGTTCATCCACATCCTGGTTTTGGCGAGCTTATTCAACTAGTTGACCTTGACCTCCACATTGAGTGGCGTAAAAACAGTCAAGCCATGATAGCTCAGTGGGAGAGTGAATGTATCCCACGGTCCGTCTTCTCCGCGGCTCGGGTTTATTTCCCGCCGCCGTGGCGAAGTATTTCAAGCGATTTTCCCCTGGCTGATCTCCTCTTCGCAGCATTACACATCCCCCGGTCATCGAGGAGGAAGGCCAAATTATTATAATTAGCTGCAAAAACTACAATTCTTTTCTTGTTACACTGAATATAAAGAAAAGCAGTTCCAAATAATTGAGATAAAACTCACTCATTGAAATTTTGGTATACCTTTTAAAGTCCGACATTTCTCTGCCACATCCCCTGTAGGTGAATCATGTGCAGAGTATTGGAGATGGATTTGGTTCTTGTTCTGAGAGTATCAGGTATTTGTAACCGATACACAAAAAAGGGAACTTTTCCAACCCGGTAGTGTGTAAATGGGGTCGACTGACCCAAACCTCCCAGACATTGACCTATACAACTGCAACACCCACAACTTTTCTTTGAAATGATTCAAGGCTTCTTGGCTTCTGTGTATACATTATTACCATAAAGTCCATATGCAAGAGAGAGATGGTAATACATACCCAGGATGGGGTCATGGGGTTAGCTCCTTGGGTAAAAGGAAAAATTTGTTAGAGCTCAGAAGAGATTCAAGGTCGAATGCCCTTTTTTGCCACCACCATTTTCTGGGATCCGGATCCACGACTTGCGGTATGAAACTCATGCATTCTAACAACTAAGTCATGGCCTCTCCCTTGATAACATTAAACATTAGCCCTTTAAAAATGGTCAAAACCATGTTGTCTGCTTTTTAACGTCGTTCTACGTTTAAGAACAAAAAATTGTGCAGTCTGTTTAGCAACAATGATCAAAGCAACCCGTGAAGCGACTCTAAAATTAATAAGTGATCAATAAATAGTCTTGACATTTTGATAAACGTGATATTTGATTCTTGAGCAGTGGAACTGAGAATCTCGTTTCAGACGCATTCAGTCACAAAACCCGATCACACGAATGCACTCAATGGGCGCAACACAAAGACCAAATATTTTGCATATTACATAATATACATGTTCATAGTCGGCCATGATACCCAGTGGGAAAATTAATGTACTTTACGGGCTGTCCTCTCCGTGACCCTGGTTCAAATATGGGCAGTGGCAGAGTATTTCAAGGCAGGGAGGGAACTCGGTCGTAAAATCAATGCCAAACTCATATGATGTGGACCTTTCCTATCCAGGGAGGCAGCCAAAAAAAGTATTTAACAATATGTGTTGGTGAGAGTGGTTGCATATGCCTGGTTCTTGTACCTGCTCCTTGTTTCTTTACAGATTATTTCACACTGTTCATACAGAAGTTGATGCAGATAGCACCCACAGATGAGTTACCAGATGAGTGATAGTGTCAGCACACCACTAACAAGACAAACATACCAGTCTAGTCAAGTCGTTGAAAACTACACTTGCCAGATTAAATCAAACCTAAGCTACCAGACACAATCTATCAGTTACTGATTGCCACTGGGTGGCTAAAGTAGGCAGGTATTTTAAATAGATTACTGAATTACTGTTGGTGCAGATTCCAAGCTATATATGCTAGTATAAGGACACAATCCATCGATCATGCATTGTAAGAAGTTGGTGAGTTTCAGTGCCAGTTGTTTATTTTTATCCTGGAAATAAAACCTGATTTCTTATCAGATAATAACTCTTAAAGTCAGCAATTGCAGCTCAGTGGAAAAATGAATGTACCTTACTGTCCTCTCTGTGGCCCTGGTTCAATTCCTGGCAGTGGCAGAGCTTTTCCCTAGCTTATTTCACCCTGCCACCCTGCTCTGAGCTAGTGTGCCAGAAAATGACTCAACTTCCTCTCAATGGCACCTCACAAGCTGTTCACATCAAGGAGGAAGGCCTACATCTAACCACAGACAGACAATGACAAAAATACTCAAACTAATGAGCCCAAACCAGGGAGGACAATGCTGAGTCTGATCATCACACATACTCGTACATCAGAGGTATATAGGATATAGCGGTGTTTGTTACTTCGGCAAATACATAGTGTTCACAGTGTTTATCAATTTGATGACCCATGCAGTAACCGGGCTTTTTTGTGGTGGCTGGCGTAGAAAGGGGGAACCTCCGGCGTCACTTGGTTGTGGTATTAGTCTATAGTGAGCCTACCACAAGCGGCGACTGACAAACCAGAATTCTGAGGAGGTTGTCCTTCTGGTGCTGGACTAACAACGCGAGGTTGATTCGAGCGGTCATTACTTTTTATTACAGGTATTGTCTTCCCATGGTTGGACTTTGACCTTTCTCCTTGATGTCCACAGCTTGTGTGGGCCCTTGAGGTGAGATGGAGCTATTTCTGCCACACTGGCTCAGGACGAGAGGGGGATCAGCCAGGGAAAGACCCCTTGAAACACTCCCGCCATGGCCGGGAATTGAACCTGGCCTATAGAGAGAACACACAGTGAGATACATTCATTTTCCCACTCCCGCTGGGCTATTATGACTGAGGGGTTACTGTGAATGGATATGAACTGATACCAATTAACATCGAGTAAGCAATTGGCCCAATACCACATGCATGGTAGCCAGGTTATTGAGTAGCGAAAGAATATAATTCCAATTTAGCACTCACCAGCTTGATGATAGCACAGGAAGACATATAAAAACAGGCTTCAGGTGCCATTCTACTAATAGCTACTAGGTTTAAATGGAGTACTGAGGTAGCCCGCTGGTCGGGAAACTGACTAGCTTCATAGTCATCATGCTAGAAACAACCAAACTTGTTCTAATGCTGTTATCAGGTAGGCTTGATGATCTATGCGGGCTCTAAAAACCTTCGGCAGAGAGAGACGTTTGTCATATCCCAGTTTCCGCGGTGGTGAAGATTTGACTGGCTCACATACGATCGAAACAAGCAAGATTAGTACTATATAGATTGTTTATTGGTAGAGGTGAAAATTCACAACCTTCTTGTCCGAGGCCCAAACCAATGCTGATTATCGGTAAACCAGGCTAAAAACATATGCTCTATCGATCCACTGCTGCTAGAGAAAAGTTGCAGCAAGCCGTAACCACCTATAGAGGTTCTGGCTAAAAAGTGACATTGTGTAAACACAGTGCAGCTACAATAAAGTTTATATGCAATTCTTGCGACGATACGGACCATTTCAGGCCAAACTCTTCTCGCGTTCAAAATCCATTAAAATGAGTTGGAGTTTCAATTTTAGAAACTAACAGCGTACGTTTTTATCATTAAAGGAGGAAAAGGCACAGCAAGCTTTGAACAGATGGTTTTCTCATTTGATAAGGCATTGTAATATGTTTGTGAAAAGATTATCAAAAATACCATTGTAGCTGTGTCTGCACTGGAAGTGGAAAAAATATCATTCGTAAATTCTCAAGGAGATTGGAATTACTACTGTAATTCGAGCTATTATATAAGGCTAAATGATGAGGCCGGTGCAGCATCTGTGACATTGTCTTCATCACCATATCACATAGAGAGGATCGGGAGCTGCGTCATGTCTCTTGGTCATCTAGATCAAACTGCTACTCTTCAACTGACCTTCTTAAAATATCCTAACATCCACCAGTAAGTGGCCCCTATTGGTTCAGTCAGTGTTCATATCATATATGTTTGTCTATAATAATGTTATATCAAAGATGTCTGTATACGATAATGTCGCATTCTATGACCTTTTAAAATATGGGATATAGCTCAGTGGAATAAAGCGTTGGGCTTTCAACCATTAAAACCTGGACTCGAGCCCAGGTCACGGTGGGCCACCATGGTCTGAACTCTTCACAGTCTAGAGCTCCTATACCGCTTCAACAAGCCTCAGGTTGTAGGTCCACTGACTAGAATGGCCTAGTGCCTGATTGGAGCAATAAAAAAATAACATTAGGACCCAGGGACTTTTTAAAATGGTTGTTAAAATCTTCAGGTTGTGAAATATCTCGACATAGTTAATCGTCTCCTGTTGTAGATTCCTTTTAATTTAAATTCAAGGATGAAAAGAAACAATAATCAGCCATACAGCAGGACTAATTTTGATTTTAGTGATTCAGAATATTTTCGAAAAATCATGCATCTAGTTTGAGAGACTCCCAATCATTTCTCGGACAGTCTCAAACAATATCCGCAAAATATAAGAAGTTCTCCCGTACAACTTGAGTGTTCACTGTTTATACAGTTGTTGCACGCATAAATGATCTTCCGTTCATTTCGTGATTATTTCTGGCAGGTGTACCGCAGCCAGTCTCCGTATCTTTGAAATGGTAGGTGAACGACAGGTCACACTATGGAAGGGAGGCTGTGGGGATGCGGATGCCCTCTGGCAACCTCGCATCACCAGCACAACCACATCAGATGTCTGGCTGGAATTCTCTAAATGGCGAGAGTCAACAGGTGTCTACAGGTACCCTCATGGGGTTGTCTTATTTGTGGGTACATGCAGTTATAATACCTAGAATCAAGGGATTAATGATCGAAGTCTATGCAACCAGTCACAAGAAAGCATAGAGTTAACTCTAGATGACTATGCAAAAAGAATTGCTGCTTGCACTGTTGCCAATCTGGCCAACAGCGCAATATTAGACGGTATTCGCTCATGAATATGTTGTTTTAAACAGTGCCTTAGGACTTTGGTTTGCTTTTCGGACAAAAGATTTGCTTCATGGGTGCTATTTGATAAGCCAGTTCAGCCAGATAATGACCACAGAGTCACTTGAATCGATAGTGTACCTATGGCTACTACATGCCACGGGTTCGTATTGAATGCCTACATTTTCAGGGGACCAGGATTAGTTCAATTGGTAAAAATCTTGGATATGCATTCTAAGGATTGCAGATTCGAGCCTCACTGCAACCGGGGTGTTTTTTGTTATGGGCCTTTAGCAAGCCTCTCATTCCAAACTACCAGTGTGGCTTCGAAACACTACGGTAAAAATAATTGAGGTCTCAGCCAGTGGATAATTAAGGTCAAGATCACTCCATGGTTGTCCAAGATCCACCTCTCCCTTCTTGTTCTATAGGAGTAGCCGAATTCTCGGCGGATGGCGTATAAACAAATAGCCTAGGTTGACTGACCCTCAACCAAAGATCTGAGGAAGAAAATCAGGAAACAACCTCAGTACTGTCTCAAGACACCATGACAAGCTATCTAGGTCATGAGAAACTTGCCTTCGGGCAGAATACCACATTTTAAATTTTATTTTGAAGGGCTATTTTACATTGGAACTCTAGTAAGGAGAATTCTACATTTGAATTGGCTCTGACCTATTTACCCGGTGACATAAATGATTTCTCCGTCAGACCTGATCATTGGTTGTGCATTTTCACTTTTAAAACGTATAGGTTGTCCCTTATTCAATGGCCGTGTGGAGAAGTGGCTGAGAACTATCTTGTGGAGGTACTTGTCCAGGCAACAGTGTACCTGAAGTGGGGTGCCACTACCCTCCCCCACTGCCTGCACCTGCTTCAGCTTCGAAGAGAGTCAGGTACCCATTTCCTGCTGGGCGAACAAAGTCCCGCGTGCAAGC
>Ga0224511_10003314_pt1 | contig 11505 bp, 2 predicted proteins | sample SF_May12_sed_USG_2_FD_169988 | JGI IMG/M metagenome (GOLD analysis project Ga0224511, IMG submission 169988) | Sediment microbial communities from San Francisco Bay, California, United States - SF_May12_sed_USGS_8_1 | ecosystem: Environmental > Aquatic > Marine > Sediment | place: USA...
TTGACTGTTTGTTTACATTTGAAAATGGAGTTCCGCTCATGCGCTAGGGGGCGTCAGTGGTGTGGCATCTTTCATTACCACTGATGAACAGCTTCAATAAAACCGAGGCTGCTGTTTTCTCATTCAGCCCTTGTTTCCTGAGGGCTTCCCTTTCTCCAGTTTAAAAAAGCACTTTCCATAACGCTTCATGAAGTTGCATATCACACCAAGCTTCAACATAGACCGTCTCTGTAAAACAGCCTCTGTTTTACTTTTTCTTGTTTCTAATATCAAAATAACGTTACGCCTATACGTTAACCGTTGTGAAATATAATAAGGGTATTTTTACTTATGGTGTTCACATACCGGGGCATTTTGTGCTCCAATTAACGTCATAAATGAAAAATAATATAAATGGAGGAGATGTTCAAGTCTAAATGAAAACGTTATTGGGAGCATTTTTATTAAAATTAATAGGTCTAAAGTTCACATTTTAAACAGCATAATAGCATGTGCACTATTTTTCTGGTGTATTTTAAACTTCTCTTATATGTTGTTGCCGGCTCATTTTGACATTTGATTTAACAAGCAGTCAGAATAACCCAGGAGATTAACGTTTTCTAATATAACTAATGTAACATAATAGTTATACATTTTATTAGATATATTTAAAGATTATTTCTAGCATGTCAAATGTCCTCACAAATAGTATTAATAAGTTTTTCTAATACATTTGGTTTTGTCCTTACAAATGATGCATGGTTAAAGATTGGAACCTTAATATTGCTGCCCGCGACGTTATTTTGTGAATGGATTTTACCGATGTTACGTGATTTCATTTTGTCACACATCTAATTCTTATATTTTATGCCTGCAAATGCTAACACAGTTTCATCAATATTGTTACAATATAAAAGTTAAAACTTCACAATATTTAACATAATACTGATTATGTTATAACCATTATTGTGATGTTATGTAGAAATTGCCCCGGGGTAGCAAGATTGGTGTTACTATGGAAACAAAAATCCAAAGAGGAAAATGAAAAGAAAACGTATTCATTGTGTTATCTTAGCATATCATATTTTTTCTACAATTTGTACAAGTTTCTAAGAAATACATGTATCCGTTTTGTTGATACATAGCCAGTTCGGGAAGTTACCTAACACCCCCGTACATTACTGTAAATTGTAACGGCTTCTTGAAATTGGTTGTCTGGTTTTCAATTTTAGTAATGTCAATTCCTGGTGGTCAATTAAACTCAATATGGTAAGAAATTTTTTTCATTATTACCAGTTGTTTTTCAATTACGAATTCACGAAATAACAGTTTTGTTTTTCTTTTATCTATCTGGTTCAGTATTTTATTTTCAAAAAAGTAAACAAATTGATTATGAAAAAATACTTCTACTAATATTTATCCTGAATTAATCTGATTTCTAAAATTTTGGAGACGTTGAATTAAGTTTACGCGTATTAAACGCTTTTGAACGTGGCTGCTTTCAAAAATGATATATTTCGAAAAAGAGATCTGCGATAAAAATTTCAATTTGAATTCGCACTAAACGGTAAAATGTTTGTTTTTTGCTAATAAATGCAAACAGTCTTAGTTTTTAATATTCAAAAACAAACGTTGGTTGATATTTGGTCGTATTTCTGTTTTAGTAAGTTTAAATAGGTTTTGACGAATAACATTTTTCTGTTTATCCTGTTCATAAAGGGCGTAATGCAATCGGCCAGCAGGTTTTCACAATAACGCCATTACTAATATAAAACACTTATCAAAAGAGGTCAAAAGAATAGTAATAGTTGATACTATCGGTCATATAATTGTTTTTTTCCGGTCCATGATCAGAATGTACTCTGGAAAATTGGCGGTGTTATAAAGAGATATCAGCTATATCATAAGCTATATTCATAACATAAGTCAGAAAGAGAAGTGGTCATTAACATTTGCAAATGTGCACTCCCTGCTGAGTACACATTAGGTAACGTGTTAGGAAGTTGACCAAGAACAGTGACATGACCCAATCAGTATTGAAATCAACGTACATGTATTCTGCTAAATTGAACTTGACAAATTCTTGTTTTTCCTGTCTGTGAAAATGGGAGTTATTTATAAATACATTAAATAAGACTAAATTACATTCAATGATCCCCAAGTCGTTTACAATTGATGGATATGGGATTAAACAATAAAATGGTAGTTGCTGTCATATGCTGATACAATAATTATGTAGACAACTAGACGTCTTGTCGCCAACCAGTCGCCACTACAAACGTAAAGATACGAGAACGACAAGATCATTTACACCATTATTATGCATTTCTTTCTCATTTTACAATGGGATCCTTGTTTACTCCGTGTTTTGTGATGTTCTGTGTGTTTTTGTACGGGCCATTTTGTCATGGTGCCCATAAACTTGACTTGTCCACATTGTTTACAACTATTTTCTTTGAACATCTCCGCCATTTATATTGGTATTTAGCCCAAAGCACAATATATTTTGATCCATGAGGAATTGAGATAAAGGCTTTTATGTGGTTGATGAATTCGACATATTAGCATATTCAAATCTAGCAAATGTTAGATACGTCGAAGCTACACAATCATTACGTTATTATCCGTGATCTTATAAAAATCAGTTGGTTTTAAATTAAACCTTTGTGATTGCATTATGTATTCATTCAGTGATCCCTTTCACCGTTAGACCTGAGTCCCTGTTATGTCCGGTTTGATTTACTTGTTTGTTTTAATGGGTTTTCATATTACGTTGATTTCAATACTGATTTTAATGAAACCGAGGCTGATTTTTACCTAGACAGGTTATGTTTCCTCAGAAATTTCCCCTTTTCTTAAATTATTTGAACTTCATTCTAACCTCATGTCTTGGAAAATTTATTTAATAAATTATATATAAAAAAGATAATCAATAAATACAAATCCGAAAAACACAAAAATATAGTTTTTCTAAATGTCTGTTGCGTCATTATGTTGTACGTGTTTTTGTGTCGTTCTGTGTGTTAGTTTTTGTACGGGCCATTTTATCATGGTGCCCTTAAACTTGACATATCTGCATTGTTTACAACATTCTTTGTTTGAACATCTCTTCAATTTATATTATCTATCTTTATTTAATTATTTTAGTGTCGTAACTTTTTTGTTTTAGTAATATTTCCTCATGTTCTACATGTACATATAACGACAGAACATTTCTAGGCTGAGAATTTCATAAAATCTTGAACGAGTATTTTAATGAGATCTTCAAATTCCTGGTTTATTGCTGAATGCAAAAGAAAGTATCTTAGATAATTTAAATTAATCATTAAAACAAGGCATTATGCAGATCCGAGACCAGCGTACATACAGCAATGGGGATTTAAACTATTGCACCAGACAGATGCGTTTCATTTTTACAAAAAAGCCGTATTTTGTCTGCACGATATCCAAACTGTTAACAAGCTTTTGGAATTGTTTATTCCACATTCAATGTTGTTGATACATATTTGCAAACGATAACAAGATAAGGAATACACATTTTTAAAAAGGTGTTTCATGTTTTCCTTGCGTGCCTTTATAGTCATATATCAAGATCTTATTACTGATATAACTGTTAAATCAAGATAATTCTTGTCTACACAGACAACGTTTACCCTACAGACTTGGCATCTAAATCAACTAAAATAAAACAAATTCAAACGCGTCAGATATGGAATTATAAAAGGATTATTACTATTGCCTTATGTTGTGTTTTTCGTAAATGAAACGTTCTGTTCTAAATGAAGTTGTGGCCTTTTGACGATGTTTGATTTTGAACTTCAGTTGCTTTAAAAACGCAACAAAAATTAAGAGTGGCCTTGGTAAAACTGACCCCATGAGGAATCGTTTCTGCTAGTAAAAAGAGTAATGCATTAGCATATTAATTAAAAGGTGTTATTGAAAACGTAAGGAAATCAATGAGAAATATGTAACGTTGCGTTCATGTAGCTTTCTGAAACATTTACTGGACAATTTGTTATAATTGTTACACTCATTTGTAATTATACGCGAAGGTTACAACAGAACAGACGTTGACCGCATGCTTCTTTCTCATACTGCACCATGCATTTCGCCGTGGTTCCCTAAACAACTTGGCCATCATGGATTTCTCGCAAAAAGAGTTTTTGTCATGAGTTAACGGCGTTTTTGTAAATATTTCATAGGGCTACGACATTACGCATAACTTAAAAAGGTTACTCGTTTAGTCTGCGAGAATCTGCACAAACAACAAAAGTGTTTTTAGAATTAAAAAAGAACAAAATTGACCATGAAAAGGCTTAGTACTAACGGGTTATATTGGTCGAACCCTTTTATGGCATTTGCTTTCGAAACTCGTTCATAAATTGATATGTCTTGTTTCATTCAATTAGCAAATTGCTCTTCCTCGACAACGGCACACCTTCCTACATTTCCTTTTTAGACATATGAAAAACATAATTCAACATGGTTGTACATAATTGTATGGTTTTGTCAATTTGAATGAATGACGTTTATCAGACAGTATTAAAGCAGCTGTCCTCCAGAATATACTAAAAATCATTCGTTACATTTTTTTTCAAAATATCTCTTCAAATATATATAATAGTTGTTAGAAATACAAAAAACACCTACATATTTTCACGTTTTTGCTTTGAAAACATACAATTCGCTTTTCTGCCATCAGGATATTCCTACTATACATAATGGCTACTGTGTTAGTAACGCAGTAGATTATGCAAAGAAAAACGATGTTTTACCAACGATTTGTCAACTGAATTAAGGGGTCAGTAATAATAGATGTCTCCACTGAACATAACTTGACCAGTATTTTCCGTTAATTTTATTTTATTTTTAATTTTTATTGCTTGAGCATCTGGAGGACAGCTGCTTTAAAAACGTTTTTTCCTGGTATTTTGTCTTGTCATCTCTTCAATTTATATTGTCAGTTTTTTTTTTAATTTGACAGCTGCGAACATCGTCAGTCCAAAATGGCGTTGCTGACACCAGGCATAAAAGGAAAACAATATCTTTTAGGTTAGGTCCGTTTGTTTTATTTGATGAAATTCGAATTACTGGAAATAAGTCTTACTTAGAAAACCAGTGTGTTTATGCACTTCGCGATATATGTTCGTCATCACAATAACTTGTATGTTTTTTATTTGTTATTAATTTTCTACAATCTACAAACATCACTAACAATATCCTGCAATGAATAGAATATGTTTAATATTTCAATGGTTATTACAATTGACTTTTTCCAATCGGTTTCACAAATAAAGGGTAATTGCAAAAAAGCCATACATATTTAAGATTGAACTATTTTTTCATCTTTTTCCTTTGTCATAACGCACTGTGGTACCATGGGAACATTATCCAGTTTTTGTTGTTTCCGTGCATATATTTGTTATGTTTCGTAAAGGATCGTCGTAGTGTAAAACTGTAAAACATTTTTTTACTTATTTTACTATATTCTTTTAATATAAATAGTGAACACATAACATTGTACATGTGTTTGTGGCATAATTATTCTGTAAGAAAAATATAAAATTGGATGCATTTGATTATTAATTCATCGGAAATTCTACCTAGTTAAGAGCGTAATAAATCACATGTCATTTGATACATTCTGATACGACTGCATTTACGCAATTAACCTATCGACAGCCCTCCCCTTCCCTGGTCTTTATCGCTTGACTGAATACTTATTATAATATGAAAGCCATATTGCTCCTTTACAATATTACTGACCAATTATCGGACTAGGTGATGGTGATAACGATTTGCACAGGCATGATTGACAAGTGAATACAATAGATGGCCCGACAAAGCTGGTCCGTCAAGACGCCATTTTGGGCGGGCTGTCGATAGGTCAATTACCATGTATTTGCAAAACCGATTTTACATATAACAATTTTAATACTATTTTAAAATATTAAAATATTAAACATAGTGTTATTCGTAATACGAATATTATGGCAGGCTATTGCAAATAATGTTCTTAGATTACTAACCTGATAACAACAACTTAAAAAATACCAAATGATAAAATGTCTTATAATCTGTTGAATCCAAGCCGAGCAGGAACTGGTGTTCAACGTTATGTGTTTAATCTGTAGGTCAGAAAAGGTGTAAATTAGTTGTTAAAATACGAAAATATCAATTTGGTAATGCTGACTTAGAATAGTTATAACTAAGATTGAAGTGTGTTTTAAAGAATATGATTTGCTAAGTACATTCTATGATTTTGTCCTCTATTATGCAGCATAAATATAAAAAGGATTTAAAAATGAACATGAACACGATGATGTTCTTAGTTAGATCATTTTCCAGTAATTCGAATTTCATAGAGTGAAATAAACTGACCTAAACTATAAATATTGTTTTTCTTTTTTGGCTAGTGTCACCAACGTCATTTTAAGTTGACAACGTTCGTGTCTGTCAAATTAAAGAAAATATATGAATATAACAACAGAAAAACTTTTTTACATTTTCGGATAAACGTCATTCATTTAAATTGACAAAACCATACAATTAAGTTCAACGAAGTTCATTTATGTTTTCCATATGTCTTACTTAGAAATGTAGGAAGGGTTGTCTTTGTCGAGGAAGAGCAATTTGCTTATTGAAAGAAACAATATAAATGGAAGAGATGTTCAAAGAAAAATGTTGTAAACAATGTTGACAAGTCAAGTTTATGGGCACCGTGACTAAATGGCCCTTACAAAAACACACAGAACTTCACAAAACACGGAGTATACGAAGACGCAACAGACATTAAAAATAACTATTTTGTTTGTTTTTCGGATTTTTCTGTTTAATATTATGAACGGTCGTCTGTGAGTATTCTTGCAGACTAAACGTAACATTTTAAAGTTATACCTAATATCGTTGCCCTATGAAATATTTACCAAACTGTTAAAATATGCCATGCAAAAACTAAAAAACAAACAATGGTGGCCAAGTGGACAAAGTCAAGGTTTAAGGCACCAAGGCGAAATACATGGTGCAATATAAGGAAGAAACACGCAGGCAACAACTGTACTGTTTTAACCTTTGCGTGTAATTACAAATGAGTGTAACAATGATAACAAAATCAGTAAATGTTTCAGAATGCTACGAGAACGCAATGTAACATACGTCTCATGTTTTTCGTTACGATCCCAATAACGTGACTGTGATTTTGTCTGCTACACTATTAACTAGCAAATCCGCGGCTTCATATTTGTTTAGAAAGGCCACTGGTATTTATGTTGCGTTTTTAAAACAACAGAACATTAAAATCAAACAGTGTCGCAAGGCAAAAGTTGCATTAGAAATAAACGTCTTATTACGAAAATTACATAATTACATGTATTGAAGACAACTGGGAATACCACCAACTGATAAAACTATGCTTATTTATTTTTGTAATTACACTGGACATAAACAACCACATGTTTCAGTATTCTTTTTTTTTACAGTCGAAACTTCTATTCTAATTTCATCAATGTAATGAACGATCTAACTTTTTTGATAATCCGTAGTTTCGCAGAATTGTAAGTCCTTATATACCAGTGAATATGAAAATCCCTATTTATAATAACAAGAAAGGTATCAAAGTCTAGTTCAATACATACTATGCTTTTATGGCAATGAAAAAGCTTAATTAGTTCATGAGATTTCGTACTTACGAACGTTCTTTAAAATGCCTAGATAACGGGGCCTTACATCAGAGTTATCTTACCTGCATGTGTCCCACGATAAAAAAAACCTTGCACGTGTAAGACATTGGAAAAAATATCATTAACGATGTTCATGAAAAAAGCTTGACCATAATTTTGAATAAGGTCTCATCTTAGGTGAACTGCGTGTCGGATTTTTCAAACTTGTGTATATTAGGTGTCCATAAAAAGCCCGGTCATACAGAACTCCACGTCTTAATTGTAAACGATTTTTCTGTTGTATGTCACTGCCATAATAAAGATTCTATGTGTACTTGGTGTTTACATTTATGGTCAATGAATTAGAATACCCGTATGTTTAAACATTCTTAACACAACGTTCCGACAAACATTATTTTGTCAAAACATATATTTATTGCGAACTCTGAGATAAGGGACCGAATGCATTTAAAAACAATAAAACCTGTCCAATGTATAGTATGAAATTTAGTTTTCGTTTATACCAGGAAGCATTAATGTTTGACTTCACAAAACCAGTAAACCAATGCCAATAAAGCATAGTATGCAATGTTACATTACGGAAACAGCAATATAGACAGTGTCAGCTAGGCAATAACTTAGATGTTGTTTTGGTAATAAAACTGTGTTAATGACAACCATTTAACCTAGACCCGTAAGTGACTTTGATAGTGTGCACGTAAGTGACTTTATGTCGAGCACTTACGTAAGCAAAAAGTAACGTGTTACATATTACTGCTGCTTCAAGAGTTAAGCGGTAACACTGTTATTTGAACAGTTTTATATTTAATTGTTTTTGTATTTGATGAAAACTAAACCTAAGTTTGCTTTCGCACAAAGTAGAAACATGCAGGAAGAATAAAAACAAAGAGAGTCCCTTTGATATATTAAAATAGACAAGCATTACCTTTTTGTTTTGCTGGAAGATGTTCACTCCGTAATCATGCCTATATAGTTTTATCAAAGTTGACAAAGCGTTTTAGGAGACATCGTCGTTTACAATCTATATAACTATTTGGAAAGTTGGCCCATATGCATAACTTTGGTAGAGAGCCTCTTGATAATGTTATATCCCACTTTTCACAGCCCTGGGCATTGTGATTTAGGTAAAGAAGACTTTGATAAATGCACATTAAAAAATCGTGGACTACATTTGTAACCAAAATTTGGTAGAACACAACCCAATGACTATTTCATCTGTTAAGGTTAGTCATATTCAATGTAGCGGTTAAAGATGTGAAAATGTTTAACAAAACTGTTGTCGGAGGCACTACGGAACTGTGTGCTCGGGCTAGCTAAAATTTGAAGTCAATATTTTGCATCTAGCTGGGTCTAACCCCGCGCAGTTTCAGAAGAGAGCACTAATCAACTGCTCCATCAAAGCGACACGGTATGAATGTTTAAATAAACGCATATATATATATATATAATATCTTAAGACATATGTCCCTTAGGACTTTATCCAATCAGACAATGTTTACTGCGTTTATATCGTAATAGTCATAAAATAATGATCAATTCAACAAATAATTGGGTTTCTTGATAAATCATATGCCGCAGACAGCAGATACTGTTTCAAGGATCTTGGAATTATTATAACATGTGTTTGAGATAAAAAAAACCATTCTGATATTTTCGCAGGCAGCAGCTTAACATATAACTCCTATGCGAATTTTGCAGGCGAAAATTAAAGACATTATTAAATGAAATATGTATCACATTGGAATCAGAAAGCGTTTTGCTTGATTAAACACATAAAGGACATCTAAAGACGTGTACTAGCTTAAGAACTTTTCGGTTACTGTTTTTAATTGACCAGTCCACTTGATCGGCCGTCATACACAAGAGCCCGATAAAATGGGACACGGGTTCGAAACTCGCCATGGTATATGACCAATATATTATATAAATTCATCAAAAGGTTGCTTTTAGTCAGTACAAATTGAACAAATGCTTTGAAAGGCAAATCCAGTTGGCATGTCTCGAAACGGTCTGACAATAGTATGTTTACCATCTGAAAAAAAATAATACTAACATTGCATTACTGTAAGTATTGTTATTAAAACAATTAATCGGCAAAAGAGGTCAACAACAATCAATATGTATCGTTTACTTTGTATGATATATGAAACTGCCGTTACGTAAGACGATTGATGCTTTAAGTCGGCCATTTCTTGAGGAGTGGTGTCTATACGTGGTGAAACAGCTGTAGTCGACCACAAATTGAGACAAGAAAGTACATTAACTTGTATTATGTGTATTTTATATGCGAGAATCACCTGTCCTGAAGTTTAAGACACCTGTTTCTGGTCTACTTTTTACGCCCTTGCAGTCTTGTTATTTGAGAAACCAAACCAAATCATTATTGACCTAATCATACTGAGGTTGTGGTGCAAAACCAGATATATATCAAATATATTGCATAATAAACGTGTACATGACATAACCGTTCTTCATTGTTTATGATGAAATTCGCGACTCGTTCCCTGCATGTTTGTCGGTATCAACGTAATTTTATGATGTCAACTGAAATTTCTTTTGTTTTATCTAACCTTCATGAACATGTTGATCATTTTTTCGTCTCTTTTTACTGCGTTTCCAAATTACTGCCAGACACACAGACAGGGAAAACGTGATTATGTCAAGTTTAATCTAGCAAAATCTTATTATCCCACATTTTTAATAATTGTACAATTAGATAAAAGCTTTATCGTGACAACGTTCTGGACAATGATAGGGTTTATCACAAACATTAAGTACGCTTTCTTTTTTATTTACTAAGTCAAAGTGTCATCTGACACTATAACCCTAAATTCATTGGATTAAAATTAGCCATGTACTGTTATAAATGATAATGATTGACAGTTGCAGAACTGTCCATTCGCATAATGTATGACATTTACAATTATCATATAATCAACATGATATATAAAAGCTTTGTACGAAATATTCATTTAAAAACTAAAAGAATTTCTGTCCATTCTTTTCATAGTAATTTGACCTTGTCGGACACCGAAGTTTAAACATTTCTAGAGATTCAACACTATTAACACCATATATATTTGGACAAGATAGCCATTTCTTTTTAAAAGTACAAAGGCATGCTATGTTTATAAATATTATTTCAATTTCAAATAAGAAGTATACATATTTTAAACAAAGGTCGTGATACCGCATGTACACAGTCCTACGTCTATATATAAAAGTAATGACAAATATTATACCATTACATAAAAATACATATATCTGACAATATACAAAATGAATCAGGACAGTGTTTAACTATTTATTTAAATAAAGAGTTAAAACACTGTGATTCATAGTATGTCCCTTTAATAGACAACTTACTGAGAGGATAATAACAGTTACTTCAATCTTTGTATCCATGTCAATCACAAAAATTAAAAGTCGTTCTACTTATTAAAAGAGGTTTATCTGCGGTGGGTGAATGATATGATTTTATTATTATTATTATTATTATTATTATTATTATTATTATTAGATATTATTATAATTTTTATTATTATTATTATTATTATTATTATTATTATTATTATTATTATTATTCGTTCATAATTTAATGCTACCCCCCGTTCGGATATATTATAATATACATACATGTATATAATATTCGCATATTGTTTTGCTAATGTCAGTCTGTCTGCCTGTCCGTCCGTCGGTAGACCAAATGTTTTCCGCTGGTTTTCTCACACCCCGGATAGAGATATCCCGTGATTGCACCCGTGCGGGATATGCTTATCCCACACACTAGTGTCTGGGATAAGACGCCCGGATGTTGGCTGAACAGCGCATAAATGATCTTACTAGT
>Ga0224511_10003315_pt1 | contig 11505 bp, 7 predicted proteins | sample SF_May12_sed_USG_2_FD_169988 | JGI IMG/M metagenome (GOLD analysis project Ga0224511, IMG submission 169988) | Sediment microbial communities from San Francisco Bay, California, United States - SF_May12_sed_USGS_8_1 | ecosystem: Environmental > Aquatic > Marine > Sediment | place: USA...
TTGGGCATTCTGTCACAATAAAGAATTAATAACAAACACATTAGATCAAGTTATTATGTATTTTTGATACTCGATAATTAATTTGACAAGATAAAGTCATAAATTGAACGAAACAAGAGAGACTTTAATAGCAAAACATTTCATAGTAATTGTATTCAAACTGCTCTCATATTGAATCAAGCTTACAGCCTTTATTTAGTTTAGTGTCTTTTGTGATGAAATCTGCTAGATAAAATCAATTAGAATTATACTGCAGGTTAATACATTATTGCAGATAAAATTAGTTACATTTATTTGTAACCAGCTAACAATGATATAAATTTAATCATTTCATAACAAATACCAGCACATATGAATGAAAAAGTGACTATCTACCATTCAAGTAAAGAAAAAAGTTAGAGTATAACTTGATCATAGTGCTGGTCAGAGATACTTGTACATTTGTGTCCTTACATAATGACGATAAACATGTACACAAAGTAACAATGAAAAAGCATATCGAGGGCTTGGTGCAAAACTAATGTAACTTCTTTTATAAAATGAGGTAATTACAATAGTTTTGCACCAAGCCCTCGATATCATATTTGATGAAACGTCTAATCTAAGAGTTTAACCAACAACCCTATGAGAGCATTACACGCCTGCAACAAATTGTTTTCTTAGTAGATCGCAACTTTTTCAAAGAGAATTTGATGACAACAAATGATTTACTCATAACAGTTTTAATTTAGTTATAGTCAAAACAACCTTGACCACCGTTAGAACAAACCAAACATGATCCCAGTTTTCGTCTGTGTTACAGCATATCATCCTTGAAGTTCATCCATGTAAATATAATGAAGTTAATGTTAAGGTAATGCTTTCCAACACACAAGGACCCTTGTCCAACCCATAACAAACACAATATCAATGTGCCTACTATCTATCCATGAGGAAAATATCAACACATTATAAAGGAAGATTTTTAGTCATAATGAACTTGACCCTACACCAAACACACTCCCAACCTTTGATTATGTACCAGCCATCCATCCATGTAAAGATACTCAAGTTATTGCTTGGCTATCAACTGAGATGCCTCACAACCAACCCACCGGCCCTACTGATTACCGTCATGGGTGATCAAATATAATACCCCATCATTTATAACGATGGGCATATGAACAAAAGGGCTATGGTGTGATTATCCAAGATCCATTGCCCTAGTTTATCATAAACGCATTAATATTTTATTGATTTTGGTAGATGGGTCACCCAAAGAATATTCCTGTAACATTAAATTAAATTTGGTAAAGCTGAATTTACTGGAATAACTCTATTTAGTTTTATAAAACTCCCTAATTAAGAAATGGTCACAGACATTGACAGGACAATCAAGTGAACGGAATAACTTTTTTCTTCCAAGAGTCAAACTAGATAAAAATTAGTTTTTCCTCTGAAAATAATAAGTGGATGTAAAGTTAATAGGTGCAAATGATAGCATAGGTACCTGTATACCAACTTTAGGAGTGATTATTGCAAAGGATATACAAGAAGCGCCGCAATGCGACGAAACCAGGTTTTCAACGATTCAACCAAGTACAGATGTGACAGGAATAAGAAATGAAAAAAGGCAATAAAGAAAAAATGATGCCGTTATTTTGGTTGCATTGGTTGCATGCATCAAGTTTGGTGTCAATAGACCAAAGCAAACTAAAGTAATTGAGCGGAAACTGAATTTCTATTTTTAGTAACAGTGACCTTGACCTTGATCACATACACCTGGGCAGACATCCCATGCTGCGTCTTGATGTAAGCTACCCATACACCAAGTTTGGTGTCAATAGGCCAAAGCAAACTAAAGTTATTGAGCGGAAACTGAATGTCTATTTTTAGTAACAGTGACCTTGACCTTGATCACATACACCTGGGTAGCAATCCCAAGCTGCATCTTAATGTAAGCTACTCATACACCAAGTTTGGTGTCAAAGGCCAAAACAATCTAAAGTTATTGAGCGGAAACTAAATTTCTATTTTTAGTAACAGTGACCTTGACCTTGATCACATACACCTGGGTAGCAATCCCAAGCTGCGTCTTGATGTAAGCTACCCATACACCAAGTTTGGTGCCAATAGGCCAAAGCAAACTATATATTGAGCGGAAACTGAATTTCTATTTTTAGTAACAGTGATATTGACCTTAATCACAGATACCTGGGTAGCAACCCAAAGCTGCGCCTTGATGTAAGCTACCCATACACCAAGTTTGGTGTCATAAGGCCAAAGGAAACTAAAGTTATTTGAGCGGAAACTGAATTTCTATTTTAAGTAATTTTTCGTTGAAAACTATACAGAAAACATTCTTAATGATATGTGTAAACTTAAATATCACCTTGCTATAAAACAAATGAAACATGAATCATGATAACCTTTAACATTCTTAAATAATAAAAAGTCTTAAGATATATTTTAATATTCATTAATCATCAATGCAAACTATAATAAAAATGCAGATTTTAACATCTACCATTTAACAAAAATGCCATCGACTGGTATTAGCATTGTGTTTGACAGTGTACTTAGATACTGTATGCTGTAATACGGTTAATAGGAAGTATATCAGAGCTCTATCAAATTACTTAAGCATTTATGAAATTCAGGTTAGATTTAATTACATGTATTTGATTCATGTATTCACTAAGGGGAGTTATGATGTTAAACTGTTGAGGTAGCTAATAAAGAATTAATGAAATACATATGTCTGTGTTTATTTCTGTATTTCATTTTTACGCAGTTTTGTACATGTATCTTATAACAAAACATTACCTACACTGTAATTAAGATAAAAGCTTAATTGGAAATTTCTCAACAAATACAATTTGTGTCCCCTTTTAAAAAACAACATATTAACATATTAATATTCAGTGCATAATAACATCAACAATTTTTTTATTAAATTACCAGAAGTGTCAATAATTGTAGAAAACTGTAAAGGGTTTTGTGTAACACAATTCTATGACCATTGAGTATGACTTTTAACGCATAAGTTTCAAATCACAAAAAGTAATTACTAGCATAATTTAAAAAATGCAAAAATAAAATAAGAAATGTTGGTAACAAAAACAGTCCTGTAACATTTAACATTATTTACAACAAAATGTTAAATAATTAAAATAAAACTAGACATGTGTCCATAGGACACAAATGCCCCATCCACCTCCCACCGCTAAGTTATACTGGACTTAAATATAGGTGTTTGAGTGTAGATACCATGTTAACACAGAACAATAACACTGTTGATCTCCTGTGTGCATTAAAATACCCAGGTGCAAAAGTTCACATGCAAAAAAAAAATACAGAAAATTTTATGACTTAAGCATTTACACTTAAGGAGTTGAATGTAATACAACTTTTTTTAAATAATCCGGGCAAAAATGATGTTTTAACAAATGTTTGAAAAAATACCAAAGTTCACAAAGTCACATGCTGTAAACTATTTGAAATACAATTTTTCACAGCTCAAACAGTTATAGTTTAAAAGTTGCATGACACCTGCCCAACAATTAAAAAAACATTTATTTTTATTTATCAGGGGGCAATAACTTTGTTGACCTCTATTGGATTTGCATTAAAATAGCCATATGCTTATGTTTATATGCTGTCAACTATGCATAGAAAATATCACAGCTGTATTGCTTGTAAACTTGATGTTAAATACGACAAAAAGTTAGAGGCATGTGCCTTCACATTCATGGTATGAAGTATTGCATAGCAGAGGTGCCTGCACCAGAGTCAGGGCACACAGCTGGCTTGTGCGTGTGTCAGCCCCATGCTTTGTGCTGGCGTGTCAGCGGTTGTTTAGCAGCCCCATCTTCATGACATAGAAATTCCCATCTCCTTGCGTTGCTTGCTGTAACAACCAGCACAACAGGTTATGCGATGCTACTACTTTCAATTTTACAAAATAAAGGGAGTATTCTCCCAAATGGTAGGTTGAAAATTCTTATAAAGAATGAGTTGTGAAAAAGTAGCTAGTAGGCTACACTATACTAAATTTCTAAAGGACATCAACCTTTCACTGATGCTGATTTATGGGCTGTTGTATATATACAAAAAATAAACATCTTTAAGTTAGTTTCCAGGGTATAAGGAGACTACTAGGATAGTGCTAAATACAGCTCAAGTTTATTCAACTAGGCTTAGAAAATCTAAAACCGCGAGTTTGAGGAAGCAGTTAAGATGTATGTTACTGTACCTTGTTGATGTCCCTCTGTCGATCACGGCTAACTCCAGATCTCTCCATCCCCACGAATTAACCTGCACAAACAAAACTGTATATGAATAAACTTGCTGCAGTGGCAGAGCAATCGCCCGTTGATTGGGAGCGGTGAGTGGGAGGTCGTGGATTTGATGCCAGACCGTGTCATACCTGATGTTATAGTTATAAATGTGGTACCAAATGCTTTCTTGCTTAGTGCTCTGGCTTGTCTCTCCTCTCAAACCTCATTCAAAATATGAGAAACAGCAGCCTCAGTTTTATTGAAGCTGTTCATCATTGGTCATGAAAGATGACACACTATCGACACCCCCAAACAAAGCTTATGAACCAAGATTTTCTAGGTTGCAAAAGGAGCATAAAGTAGTCAACATTATTCCCAAATTGATACCAGTGTCTTTACTAAAAAGTTTTAATAGTTTATTTGCTTTAATCTGTGAGTCATAACTACATTGGCAACTGCTTAAAGCAGGGTCCTAAAACTTGCTGGTTGAGAAACAATATTGCGGCCCCTGATATTATCTGTGTCTGGTTATATCATTCATTGATACATAAATTATCCTGAGAATGTCTATTACACTTCATTTATTGTATCTATTTTTATCATTTAGGCTAAAATCTTTAAGAATAAATTCATGTTATTCAAATCCAGTATCACTAAATCACGTAATATACATGTACTAGGCTAAGATAGTGATTTCTAGTGATAAATAGATGACAATTTAACTTAAAAATTCTAGGTCAAAAGAGATATTATGGTACTTGGTCAAAATGCCAGTTAGATGGCCTATAAATGCTTAAATATCAAGTTAATGATGTTAAAATGTAAAAGTAATTGTGGTTTAAGAGATATCAATTTTCCCCAAACTTTTTAATGTCAAAATGGAGAAAAAACTTGGCTTATAATGCAAGTCATAATAACCAAATAGGTGTCCTCAAATATCTATGCTAAACAAGTGTAAATGCTGTATTCTTTCTACTTTCTTAGAAAATGTCATATTTCAAAAACGGACAATATACAGACGGAGATGCTGACACAAGGTGACCAGAATCTCTTCCTCTCTCTTCCAAAGGTCAGGAAAGAAATAAAACAACTCAACAGCTATTTATAATAATTTAACAATCCACAATTTAAGGTAGTATATTTGTAATGGATGCACAGATTTGCAGCTAGGAAGAAGTTTAAAAAGCTTTATTTTATTTAAATATATGCCATTTAGAGACGATCCACCACACCGCCTTTTACAGTTTTTGCTTATTTGATTTTATAAACAAGATTGAAAAAATTCACTCTATTCATATTAAAGGGAGGTAATAAGGTGTAAAATTGTTTACCTTTTTATTTATTTAAGCGATATAAAGATAACTTGCATTTTAAAAATAATTTTCTATGGTTGAAAAGTAAAATCATAATACAACATGTATATATCCCATTTTAATAAGAAAAATCTTGTTTATATTTTGATAAAAAATACAAATGTGTAACCCTCGAAGTCCATTACAAATATTCTACCTTAACTAAGGAAAATATATGTAATACTATCACATCTTCAATGTTAATTAAATTGGCATTTTAAGAAGAAAATAACTTCAAGAACCAAGATCCCTGTCATGATTATGTGTTGTAAGATATCACAGAAGATGATGTTCAATCTGACCTAGTACGTCCAGTCTCTGGATCATACACATGCCGCACATTGCTTTGTTGTTTCTCCCATTCTTCCTTCGTCATAGGTCGCATTGCACGAGCTCGTGATTCTCCATCTGTAACACATGTTTGCACAATCACAGGAACACTGCCTTCACTGTCAGGGACCTTACTAATGATTAATATGTATTAAGTGCTAAAATCATTTTAATGATGGCATTATGCTGTTCATGATATATCTCATTTCATGAAACTTCTTAACAAAAATTGGAAGAGGCATAATTTGCTTAAAATTATGTCAGAGTCATGGAGCACATAGTCTTCTTAGATTAAGATGCTACATATAAAATGTTTGAAGAAAAGGCAGTTTTATGAGATATTATCAAACAAGATTTTTTTAACCAAATCATTTCTCAGTCAAAATAGGGGAATAACTAAGTCGAAATGAAACTTCTTAGCCTTAATTTTCAAAGTAAGGGGATAAAACTGAAGATATACTTAGTGTAAACAAGAGGGCCCCAAGGGCCCTGGGTCGCTCACCCGAGGAAAAGGTCACATTTACAGAGGACCACTAATGTTGTCCACCAAATATTGGTAGAGGACCTCTAGATGATGTTGTACATCAAATATGAAAGCTCTGGGCCTTGTAGTTTCAGAAAAGAAGATGTTTGAAAATTGTATTTAATGTAAAATTGTGACCCCCGGGGCTGGGTCAATTTTGACCCCAGGGGCATAATTTGAACAACTTTCGTAGAGGACCTCTAGATGATGTTATATACCAAATATGAAAGCTCTGGGCTTTGTAGTGTCAGGGAAGAAGATTTTTGAAAATTGCCTTTTGAAAACCTATTTTTTGACCCTGTGACCTACTTATGCAACCAATTGAACAATTTTAGTAGGGGACTACCCAGTGACCATTCCTGTTGTGTTTGGTCAAATTCCCATTAGCGGTTCAAGAGAAGATGTCGTTTGAACTTTTCCTTATATACAAATGTAATTCAATCCAAAATTGTGACCCACTGGGCGGGGTCAATTTTGATCCCAGGGGCATAATTTAAACAACTTTGGTAGAGGACCTCTAGATGATGCTATACACCAAATATGAAAGCCCTGGGCCTTGTAGTTTCAGACAAGAAGATTTGTGAAAATTGCCTTTTGAAAACCTATTTTTTGACCCTGTGACCTACTTATGCAACCAATTGAAAAAATTTAGTAGGGGACTACCCAGTGACCATTCCTGTTGTGTTTGGTCAAATTCCCAATTAGCGGTTCAAGAGAAGATGTCGTTTTAACTTTTCCTTATATACAAATGTAATTCAATCCAAAATTGTGACCCACTGGGCGGGGTCAATTTTGATCCCAGGGACATAATTTAAACAACTTTGGTAGAGGACCTCTAGATGATGCTATATACCAAATATGAAAGCCCTGGGCCTTGTAGTTTCAGACAAGAAGATTTGTGAAATTTGCATTTTTGAAAACCTACTTTTTGACCCCGTGACCTACTTACGCAATCAATCAGAACCATTTGAACAACATTGGTAGGGGACCACCTAGGGATCATTCCTCTGAAGTTTGGTCGAAATCCATAGAGTGGTTTCAGAGGAGAAAATGTTTAAGTGAAAAGGTTTACGCACGACGACGGACGAAGGCCGGCCACAATAGCTCACCCTGAGCACTTTGTGCTCAGGTGAGCTAAAAAATACACTAAACAATACCTTTTAGCTCTTTGTGCTCAGGGTGTTAAATTATATTGAATTATATATGGAAAACTTAAAAAAACGTCTCTTGAACCGCTAATGAGAATTTAACCAAACTCAACAGGAATGATCCCTGGGTGGTCCCCTACCAAATTTCTTCAAATGGTTCTGATTGGTTGCAAAAGTAGGTCAAGAGGGCCCAGAGAGTTTCCGCTATCTATTAAGTCAAAGTGTTTTTGTCCAGTCTTTATCAAACTTGGTGAATATGTTGGTGGTCATAATATCTTGACCAAGTTCTATAACCAGCCAAATCCCCCTATGCACTACTGAATTATGGCTCTTGAATTGTCCAAAATTAGGGTTTACGCTGTCTAAGTCAAAGCGTTTCCATCAGGTTTTTATCAAACTGGGTGAATATGTTGGTGGGTATAATATCTGGACCAAGTTTTATAACCTGCTAAATCCCACATGCACTCCTGAATCATGGCCCTTGAATTGTCCAAAAACAGAATTAGCGGTATCTGCTCTCCAAGTCGAATATCCTTCTCCCAAAAAGTTGTCATTACCATTGAATTTACCACAAATACGACGGGCATATTTTTGTCAGTTTGGCAGTCTTTAAGAATAGGTAGAACTACTGTGGTCCCTTGTCAGCAACAGTGTTTTCTACTTGGTCAAGAACTTTAAGAAAGTTGACATTTTCTCAAAAAGTATACAAGGTAAAGCAACTAAACTCAATGTACTTGGTAGCCAATGTTTTGGTAGCTAAAGAAACATAGCAAGCAACTTATTTAGCCCAAGTTATGTCCCTTGTTTGCCAGAGAAATTTAAGAAGTTTCATAAAAGTATTGGTATGCTTCACCCCGAGCTTTGGATAATAGAATTTAGGGTCTGGAATTGTTAAGAGAGATTGGCCTTGGCTCTTGATAAAGTTGGGGTTATATACTAAACGTGTCCTTTGAAAGAGGTCATCAAAGGTCTAACTTCATTCAGAGCTAACAAGACTCAGAGCATTACGGCCATAATCGAACATTGTTTTGGCAGTGTTTGCAGCGTAACATGCCACAGTGTAACGGTTCAAGTTAAACCCGTAGATTAGGGGTGTTTTAGCTAGGATGATTATTAACTTATCATTATCCTAATAACTCAAGATCTGACATCTTTTATAACCAATATTCTATGTTCAAATCATTATAAGAAAGGGAAAACAAAATATAACTGACAGTGACAATCTATTCGTCACAGTGGCATGTTTCTTTTTATAGAATATGTAATGTTAATCTGTTGCTTTGAATTGACAACTTTGTGTTTGTTATAAAAAAAATAAACAATTAGTGATATTGATCAACATTTCATGACAAGTGTTTTTTAACAATATACTTTTGAATTTGAGAAACTGGTAACAGAAAACTCGGTTTTTAAATCCTATTACTAGTATTTTTTGTTGTTTTTCAGGATTTCCTTCCTCACTACAAATTAGTTGGAGCTAAAATACCATATGAATGTCCATTCTTCAAAGACAGAGACAAGTATATTGGCAATGAGGAGCACAAGGAGGACATATGGTGTGCGGCATGTTCTTGTGTGGCGGACCGTGTGAGGCATGTTCTAGTGTGGCGGACCGTGTGTGCGGCATGTTCTTGTGTGGCAGACCATGTGAGGCATGTTCTAGTGTGGCGGACCGTGTAAGGCATGTTCTAGTGTGGCGGACCATGTGTGAGGCATGTTCTTGTGTGGCAGACCATGTGAGGCATGTTCTAGTGTGGCGGACCGTGTGTGAGGCATTTTCTAGTGTGGCGGACTGTGTGTGAGGCATGTTCTAATGTGGCAGACTGTGTGTGCGGCATGTTCTTGTGTGGCAGACCATGTGAGGCATGTTCTAGTATGGCGGACTGTGTGTTAGGCATGTTCTAGTGTGACAGACTGTGTGTGAGACCTGTTCCAGTGTGGCAGATGGTGTGCGGCATGTTATAGTGTGGCTGACTGTGTGTGAGCCATGTTCTAGGGTGGCTGACTGTGTGTGTGTGAGGCATGTTCTAGTGTGACAGATGGTGTGCGGCATGTTCTTGTGTGGCTGACTGTGTGTGGGGCATGTTCTAGTGTGACAGATGGTGTGTGAGGCATGTTCTAGTGTGGCTGAATATGTGTGAGGCATGTTATAATGTGGCTGACTGTGTGTAAGCCATGTTCTAGTGTGGCTGACTGTTTGTGAGCCATGCTCTAGTGTGGCTGACTGTGTGAGGCATGTTCTTGTGTGATGGACTGTGTGTGTAAGGTATGTTCTAGTTTGGCAGACTGTGTGTGAGGCATGTTCTTGTGTGATAGACTGTGTGTGTAAGGTATGTTCTAGTGTGGCAGACTGTGTGTGAGGCATGTTCTAGTGTGATGGACTGTGTGTGTAAGGTATGTTCTAGTGTGGCGGACTGTGTGTGAGGCATGTTCTTGTGTGGCGGACCGTGTGTGCGGCTATTCTTGTGTGGCAGACCATGTGAGACATGTTCTAGTGTGGCGGACTGTGTGTGAGGCATGTTCTAATGTGGCAGACTGTGTGTGAGGCATGTTCTAGTGTGGCGGACTGTGTGTGAGGCATGTTCTAATGTGGCTGGCTGTGTGTGAGGCATGTTCTAATGTGGCAGACTGTGTGTGAGGCATGTTCTAGTGTGGCGGACTGTGTGTGTGAGGCATGTTCTAGTGTGGCAAACTGTGTGTGTGAGGCATGTTCTAATGTGGCAGAATGTGTGTGAGGCATGTTCTAGTGTGGCGGACTGTGTGTGAAACATGTTCTAATGTGGCAGACTGTGTGTGAGGCATGTTCTAATGTGGCAGACTGTGTGTGAGGCATGTTCGAGTGTGACAGACAGTGTGAGGCATGTTTTAGTAGGTTTGTTTCTGTTGCCAGTGCAGCACCCCGGAGGCCAGCACGTGCCGGGCTACCAACCCCAGTAAATCACGCCCCAACCTTTAACATCGGCTATCATCATGTAAGTACAGGTATCAGACCACAAACACAGTCACTGTTGCATGCCAGTCACTCACAGACCCTGCTAGCATAAACTAGACACCTTGTAGTCCAGCGCTAGTTGCATCTTGCCTTAATGAAATGTGTTATATTGACACATGCTTTACCACATATTTCATGGATTTTACTGTTTATATATATTTTTGTAATTAAGCAACTGGCATGCAAAAGTAAATATTTTATTAATCTCGTATTTATTAATTATATTTTGGAAAAAATAGAGCATTTTTGCATGGCTTACGCATGGATATTTAAACCTTTTCATTTTTTGGTGGAGCAGGGTAATCATTATGTGGAAGTCGTTATTAAAGATTGCTTTGCAAGGTTTAATGTTTTAGTGGTCTAAATAAATACAAACGCATAACGTTTATTTGAACTTCTCTGTCTGTCTGTGCGATAATTGCATCTCTTTAAAGTAATTACAGCCTGTATTGACTGCAAATGCCAAACTTGTTAAAAAAAAAGTTAGCATGCATAAGATTTTGAATTGAAAAATGCAAACTTTTGCAAGTACTTTTAAACCTCAGCATGTGAATACTCAAACTTGAAACAAGTTGGAACAGTATAACATTCGTGATACTAATAGTGTCATGAATTAGTAGAAAGCTGTGTTTAAGCTATTGTGACTGGCTATTGTCAATCATCATTATGTGTCAAAAGTTTCACTTAAACATCTCCTCTAAAACCACTGATAGAATTTTGACCAAACTTAACAGGAATGATCCTTATATGGTCCCCTACCAAAGTTGTTCAAATTGCTCTGGTTGGTTGACTTATTAGTTCACATGGTTTTCTCTTAAACCACTTGACCCAATTTGATAAAACTTCACAGGAATGGTATTTGGGTGACCCTCTAGTATAAATGTTAAATTGGTTGAGTCAG
>Ga0224511_10003316_pt1 | contig 11505 bp, 7 predicted proteins | sample SF_May12_sed_USG_2_FD_169988 | JGI IMG/M metagenome (GOLD analysis project Ga0224511, IMG submission 169988) | Sediment microbial communities from San Francisco Bay, California, United States - SF_May12_sed_USGS_8_1 | ecosystem: Environmental > Aquatic > Marine > Sediment | place: USA...
GTGGTATAACGCGCTCAATGCTCATAGTTCCCATAAACAGTAGTGGTTTTGCTGTTTTGATCGCTTAAATTCTGAGTACAATATGCTGGATATACTGCTATGGAGTCATGTTGGGAGATTACACTGTAATGCCCACTGGTTCATTTGTGGCCAACTACCAATTTCCGCAATCCTACTACATGACATGCACAGTAAATAGCCATTGGATGTAATTTAATGTACATGTAATGTAAAGTAGAGTCTAAATGAACGGTTGCTGCTTGAAAACTGTTGAAAATGGGTGTCATATTCCAGCACTCCTGCGGCAGAGAGCCGTTGCTGCATGCTCTATTTTCTTCAATGACAAGCGGGTAGTGACCAATGACAACGCAGACTTAAATTTGCTGCTCTACTGAGTTCACACTCAGCCTAAATCAAAAGCAGAAAACTTCCCACCACTTGAGAAAATAGTGCATGCAGCATCAGCCCTCAGCCGCACGACTGCCGATCGTTGGGTGAAATTTGATATCCATCTTCAGCGGCACACAAGCAGCAACCGGACCGCAATCGCTCGTGTAACCACCCCAGTAGCGTCGCTGTCTGTACCGCTTGCTGCTAACTGCTGCGATGCTGTAGTGCTGTCATGTGAGCCTGCTACAATGTCTCACAACTGTAGCAAGCAAATAAGAAAAAGTTAGTTGATATAAAATTAAGTGAATTATCAGTAAAATTGAACCTCAAATAATACTATGACATCTTCTTGAATGCCTATTCCTATAAGTTTCTGAAGCTTTGCCTCAATAAGGTTAAAAAGTTCTTGGCGTCTGGTATAAAAACCTTTTTTTATATTTTGCCAAAAAAGGCTTTCATTCTTTGACTCGGTATCACCAACATATAGGCTCATGCAAGCTTTACTTTGGGTTTGCTCTAAAACATCCTTATTTTGCTTAGATAAAAAAAACCATATCACGATTCAAGGTCATGAAAAAGTTCGGTAAATACAGCTTTTATAAAAGGGTAGCATAACCCGCCTTGAAAAACCTCAGGTTCTGCTAATGTCTTGATAGCACAAACACACCGGGTGCATTTTATGTTGAGTTGTTCAACCTTTTTGGGCAATTGCTACGCCGAGTACTTTAGTAGTTGGTACAGTCTCTAGTACTTAACTGTTAATCTATCTATACTCTGTTAGTATGCACTTGTTTGGATATAACCATGAGACAGATCATGCATGCCTTGAATTGCATAATATTCAATAATCAAGGCACCATAACCAGTCTGCAAAACTAAAATTAGGTGCATTCGTGTGCGCGCGACCTAAATTTTTGAAAAAACTTCGGTCGCGAGCACGCGAACACACGATCCCAGTGAGGAAACGCTGTTGAGTTCAGGATGGATTTTGATCAGATCAGAGTTGTCCTCCCCAACTTAAACTCCTCGGTTAGAGCCGAACGATTGTTCGTGATTCGGTATCTCAACATAGTAATCAAGCCTCTTTGTGGTAACCTTGACATTTAGCTAAACTACTACTTTCGGTCGCGGAATTCTGTTCGCGTGCTTTCGGTCCGTGAACTAGGATTGCAGACATTGCGTAGTAGCTAGTTGATTTGTCACTTGGTCGCCCATGAATCTGTGGGCATTAAAATGTAATCTCCCAACATGAGTTCATAGCAGCATATCCAGCATAATGTACTCAAAAAGTCATTTAATCGATCAAAACAGAGCAGAGCCATTACTATTTATGAGAACTATGAGCATTGGATACTTTATACTAATGCACACAGACTGTTCCATTCAGTGGGGTTTGGAGCAAAGAAAAAGTTAGATATCCAGAAAGCTCACCCTTTCATCACAGTTGTCGAGTTCTTAAGCTTCAATTTGATACATAAACTTCTCCAAGGGTCATTTGTGGATGTTAAAAACCTTCAAAAGCGAAACCGTTTCATATACGTTGTTATTGGAGCCTAATACCTCTAAGCGCTTCTATACCCATATCAAGATGGCGCGGTTGCCACCCAACTAGCTTCTACCGGCCGGAAAAAGCGGTCGTCCGTCTTCTTCCGTGTAGCAAACTATGCTCCTATACATAAAGTCCCCTTATTTCAGGCTTTATTACCTTCTCCCAGTAAGTTAGGAGTTAGCTTCTCATTGTGGTTAAGAGATGTTTTCATTGTGATTAGGAGTTATCGCCTTATTGTAGAGTCGCAGTTCACCCCCATCTCACCTCTCCCATCATATAGTCGTCTGCTTGTTTTCGGATGATGACTCCCCACTGATTGGATTAGGCAGTTTTGTCATGCCTCTACGTGCTAGTAATTTGCACTATAATGAGCTCAAGGATATTGTGTTGCTTGGCAACATGGCCTACCTGCAAAGAGAATGGAAGAGCATCTGTACCTTCCCTAAAGTACACATAATGGCGGTAAGCTTCATCCAACAAAGGATAGCCCTGGTCGCATGACATCTGATTTGGATGGTCTACACCAATGGGAGGCCTTGTGGCTCTGCCTTGCGGAGGCCTATGGAGGCCCTGTGCTCACCACTGGCAACAAGAGGACAACCCCCAATAAGATTTTACACCAACTGACCTGTAGCAGGTTGTCTATTGGCCAAGTATTTTTCTGGTTTCGTTTGTCATGATTGTCTCGCTGATGTTGAAATGATTTTCAGGGCTCACCTCTGAATCGCTCCATTTTAAGAATGGTGAATATAAACACCTGTGATATGTGTATCATCCTATCAGCTGGTAAGACTATCAGCGAAACCGAGGATCCTACATTAGTGGACAAAGCCGCCATACTCTGCTCGCTCAACATCAAATCCATGACGTTTGATGATTCTATAGGCCTGCTTATTAAAAACAAAAAAGTACCAAGTGAGTTAATCTTTTACGATGAAGTGATAACTCAGTGGGATAGTGTCTTGAACCTCGGTGGCCTTGGATCCCGATGTTAAAAAAGGAGGAACTTTAATAGAGTAACGCTTCTCCCGTGGTTGCAACATTGGTGAAGCAATGCCATCCATTTTGTATTTATTTTGTATGCATTAAAATTGAGCACGTTCAAAGGTCTAGGGTGACTGAATGGCTTCCAGACATAATGATTTTGATAATTATTGTCTTGTTGGATTGTGATAGATGGCGGACATGCTCGCTCTGCATATGTTGGGGGCATAACAGGCTTTGTGATAGGTTCTGATTGTGATGTAGACAGTAAGGTTAAAATTTTTTAGATTTACATGACTTGGGCAACATGTTTTAATGTAAATGTCCATAGTCAATCTAAGCCCATGGTAGGAGTTTCCCTCCCTCGTTACTCTACCCGCCATTGAATACCAGACTACCTCAGGCCCGTTGCTTGACTAGGTACATGTGTTTGTCTGTTCATAGCATTTCTGTTGGTTTTTGAAGGTTTCATGCCCAGCGGATTCTCCCCTCTCTCTTCCCCTACCAAGAGAGGATCAGCGAGAGGTGAAGCGGTTCACGGCGCAAACATTCCAATGATCACCGAGCTAGGTAAGTGTCTATTCCCAAAAAGACATCATAATTATCAGAAATAGCTCAGTGGTAGTGACCGTGATAACGTTGTTTCCAATCCCGGTCATGGCAGTCTCCCATAGTCCCATAGTCTCCCATTACATAACTCACATAGCTCCTACTACTCTAACAAGCATCAGACCTAGGAGGTCCAATAAATAGACTTACTCGAGTACCCCAATAAATAATAATGGTATGAGAGAAGATCTAATTGTGCTCTGAAAACCTAATTTCTGTAGAAAGGTTTAAATGTTTTCTGCATTTTTCGGGCATGGAGCTCAAGGTTTAGTTTAGTCATTTGAATGAAACTGTACGGGTACTCCTCTGAAATCTTTAACATTAGATCACTTCCTCAGCTCATGGTGTTCCCTATATAATTCTATATAATGGGCGCATTCGCACGCTCACGACCGAAACTTTTCAAAAAAATTCGTTTGCGAGCGCGCAAATACACGGTCGCAGTGAGGAAACGCAGTTGAGTTCAGGGTGGATTTTGATCGGATCAGAGTTGTCCTCTCCCAGCTTTAACTCTTCGGTTAGAGCCGAACGATCGTTAGCGACTCGTTCCCAATGTAGTAATCAAGCCTCTTTGCGGTAACCTTAACATTTGCCTAAACTACTCGGCTAACGCATACTTTCGGTCGCGGGATTATGTTCGCGTGCTTTCGGTCGCAGAAAACGACCGAAAGTGAAAGATGCTGTTGTGGATCTGGCCTTTTGGTTTGGCTGGTTTGAGCAGTTTAACAAATAGAAATCCATTTCGGTCGCGAAAAAGCCGAGCGCGCGGATTGTGATTCAGCTAAGAAAATTTTCTTTTCACCATAGAGTTATGTTGGAGGATAACTCTTCGCATTTCACCCTAACCACGCATCTTCTACCACTTCCAAACAAACCTCAGTCTGGGGAGCTCCATTAAGTATGACCGTTAAGCGCCCACATAGAACTTCCTGAACTGTATGGCTGGCAATAGATTGTCACTCATTCATCCGGAAAGCAATCTTTCTGTACTGGTGCCCCATTTACTTTTCCAGCTAATGACTCCAATGTGCAGTTCCTGGATCAGGATGACGATGATGACCCTGATACTGAGCTTTATATGACACAGCCATTCGCCTGTGGTACAGCCTTCGCCGTCAGCGTGCTCGACTCCCTGATGAGTACAGTGAGTGGATAACTCTTAGTTTAGATTTCCGAGTTGCAGTGCAGCGTCTGTTGTGTTGTCATCGGAGATGTTCTGTATGGGTTATCAGAAGTGTAAGCCTGCTTGGTTGACAGAGAATAGCTAACCCCCAACATGTCGCCGTGTTGATTGTGCTGTAATACATGTTCAATTACCTAAAGCGAGCACAGTGGGTAGATAACTCCCCATATATTCCAGTTTTACGCGCGTGATCTACATTTCGATCTACATGTCACCGTGTTGACCATGTTGTCATCGCATTGTCATTGGAGATGTTCTGTTTGAGTTCTTATCAGCTGGTCATATGATCCTGACAAAGATCAGTGCTACTGATAGCTGGTCTAATGTGGTCAGTCTTATCAATATGTCTAAGTTGGTTCGGTATCTATCGAACCTTCTCACCTAATAGTTCCGACGGAATCTGCTAGCCTTAGTAGGTTTCAACCTGTTATCACTGCCCTTTGGCCAGTTGATTGACTCGCCCACATCCTCCTTGCAGAGTTATTTCAATGAGAATGCGCTGACTCTGATTCGGACGTTGATTACTGGTGGCGCCACCCCAGAACTGGAACAGATAATGGCGGAGGGAGCCGGCATCCCGGGCTGCCAACAGCCACCAGCTGATTTCCAGCAAGTTCGCGACAGATGCAAAGTTGGCCAAGTGCCGTTGTATGATGGACCATTTGCGCCATTCGGAGTGAGTGTTACACTGCCGTTTGCCGATCCGACAGCGCTTTTTCACCCAAATAAATCAAATATTTTCTGTAGGTATTTTACCTAGTCATCGTTGAATACAGGCGCTACAAAATTCCCTGCTTCACAAATGGTGCCCTCTAATGTGACTCTATGTGCTTCAGGATGGAGGAAAATATGGCGATCTGTTTGTTAATGCTCTCAAGAACTACGGCATACTATGCATTGGTTTACATCGGTTCAGAGATACCAAAGCCAACCCAATGTCTGGATCATGTAAACGATACGTCATAACTAACCCCGCGGAAGACTTCACTTTGCTTCCTACAGACATGGTAAAGTCACAGTTGACACTGTTTGGCATGTTAATGTTCACTCATATTATAACCATCAGGATAGCTATTATGTCTGCGCTTTACCTGCAATGCCTGTGTTGCACGTACCAGTTTCCCAGGCTCATTTACTGGAAAATCACTGAATATCCTGTGTCTGGAATTGGAGAACCATATTGTCCCCGCCTGCCCGCACACGCACACGCACACGCACCTTTTTATTAAATGATTTGCCCTATAACACCTATCCTTAACCCCGAATAAGAGCCCTGAGCCAGATGATTACCAAAAGACCCAAACTCACTTCCAGGCGCCTCTATATACACAGCCGTAGCACACTCACTACAATGTGTCCGTGTTCTAGGTGTATTGTTTTATACCTTGCCATTGGGGCAACACCCCCGGTCCATCCGGGTGTGGCCCATCGATCTCTAACGCTGGAGTGAAGCGTCTCAAAGCCGGAGATTGCCACTGACCCATGCACGTATGGCTTTTGGGTGAAGCATCTTGTGCTTTTGTCATACATTTGCACCTGTCCTGTCATCACCAACACCAGTCAGTGCATGTAGTCTACTTCCCTTTGTGTTCCTTTGCCTGTAAACAAACTAACAGTAGCAGTTCTGTAGCAGGATTAGTGCTTCATTGTGCGTGCACTATTATATCTTCATCTTCAAAAACACCCGGAAGTGTCATACTTGCTTTTTATACCCCCACAACAACATTCTACTTTTGTAGGTCTTTGCACTTCTGCCTTATGATGTTGAGCTTAGGATTTCCCAACAGCAAACTCTTGAGAAAAAGAAAAGGCGACCAAAGTCGACACCCAGGTCATCTTCTCGCCGCCATTAGCATCTTTGTCCCCAGCGAACCGACCCATTACCTGTTCACCTGCAGTAATTGTGTAATAATTACCACCCAGTCCAAATCCTGTTAATTTATCGTCAGCGGAGCTATGTTTCCTGGTGGAAGAGCCAATCTTTCCCAGCTTGGTATTACCCTAATATTTCTAGAATAATTATTGAACTTTTCTGTCTGCAAGTTTTATGCAAGTTTTCCTTCTCGCATTTCACAAGTCTTTTCTAATATACTTGATCATTGCGACATATATACAAATACAGTGATAGTGATGAGAATGGTTGTCTTTATACTGTTACGCATTAGTTTGAGGCTTTATGCTAGAGCAATGTACCTCATTGGGAGTATCTCCCCCTCCGCCCCTCATTCTGGGAATAAGGCAGGCTGACTAGGTGTATGCTTGCTAAGCACTCAAAGTTCCCTCGCTCTGAAAGGAAACGTCTTTGCCACCAAGGAGTATTCACATTAGGCCTTTTTCGGACAAGCTAATGTGCGTTGCGCGTTGCCCTGCTGCTAATCCAATGCACCAGCTTTGTGTCGTACTGCCCAAACAATTCAAGTGGAGCTTTCTGCTTAATCGAACTAGCCGCTTGAACCCGTTTAAGATGAGGTGACTCTCCGGGCAGGTTGTGCGACTGTGAGAAAATACGTGCCTAGCTGTTACGATTACTTGGACAGATGAACTATCGCTTTTTTTTTAATGGCAAAGGCGAATTTTCAGGTTCGCACAATTTCAGTCCATTTGGCTTATATGCGGGCCATCATCTAAACTAAAATATGCCATGTTAGCTTGTCCGGAAATGCCTAATGACTCGTAGGTTGTCCGTCGGAAAGGCAGATAAATTAACGCTTCAGAAATTATCTTTCAACATCACAATCTAGCTTCAGATGTCCATGACAGTGGCGAATAAGCCATGGTCATGTTAGAGTGGTGAAATCCTAGAACCTAGAAGTTCTAGATCCTCTACCAGATGGTCAATCTATTGTTGCTCTTGTTGGCTTATTGACTCTTCTTGCTTTGAATGTGTGTTTCTGGGTTCCATCTTATCTGCAAAAATCAGGGAGTTTCTGGATACTTTTTATGTACTAGGTTGGCTCCGATACTGTATGACTCTTAGATTGGTAGTGGGCCACAGTTTGCATTAGCTGACTTCGAGGACTATTTTACCTTCTTGTAATGTCAAGCGGATTTTAGCTACACCATTGTGGACCTTGGTTTGTGTGCTGAGCCAATTATTCTCCCTCTTCTGCTGAATCCGATCTAATGGCGTTTGAGAAGGTAGCAGATAGTTCTGCCAGAGCGAAGTTGGCGAACATGTCACAAAATCACTATGCAGGCAGAGGCATGTTCTAATCAGCTTTGTCCAAATGCCATCATGTGGGTGGTGTGCGCTGGTGCTGTAATACCCCAACGTGCAAACAACTTATATGCAAACCTATGCAAACAACTATGCCCTATGCCCTATGCAAACAACTTAGTAAAATCATACGCGAACAGGTTTACTTTAGCTGTTACTGTTATCCACTGTCTATGAGCTTGGGACCACTCCCTCATCAGTTGTGACATATGAAACATAAGCCATAAATGCATCACATGTAAGCCATTGTCACTGGAAAAGGCCATTTTTTGTTCTTTAGTGATAATTATGTTTTTACTGCTGAATTGAGAAACCCTTTTGTGTTAAGTAGTGGGTGCATAAGCAGAGCGTTACTGTAAGCTGTGGTAGGTAACCGATAAGATGTAGCAGTGGAAAATTCAGTCCATCAGAAAAGCGTAAGTACGAAGCCAGGTGAGTAGGGTACAGCTTTATGAATTATTTGCAGGGATAGGAGAACCTTGCCACCAAGAGTTTTTTCAACCAGATGCACTTAGTGTGTCACAAAATATTACCAATTCTAATGCAATCCAGCGTTTCTGCCACCCAATGTGGTGAACGGGTAGATTCCGAGTGTAGTTGAAATGTGTAGGAAGACTTGAAGCCAGTGTAGGACAGTGTGGTGTGTAGTGCAGGCTTGCAACAGTGTAGGTTGGTGACATAAGGGGTCCAATGGGGATTTGTGTTGAACATCCGATGTTGAGAAGGTCCAGTGTAGAGAATTACAGAATGTCAGTTAATGAGACCAATGCAAAAAGATTGGTCATAATTTGCCAGTCTTAGAGTAAAACTAAAACACTAAACAGTGGCAGCAGGCCTAGCAGAGCTAACAAATATGGTATGAAAGCTGTGACAACCTAGAAACGTGAATCTGTACGCTGAGTCTTCCACCAGCATTTGATTTGGTGTGAAATCTTGCCGCGTATATTGCGGAAATACTACTTAAAATTTTAATAGATAATGATGATGATCGGCTTTTGACACAGAGATACCTGTATGATTGCATACGATTCATGCATTCTCTTCTAATCAGAATTGTGGTCCTCTTCGCAGGTTACTATGATAGAATAATACTATCACAATGGCTTTAATGCGACAACTTTCTCTTCTGCTTCGGCAGAACCTTTTGGAACGAAGACGAAATTGGGTAAGTTATGCTCCATGATAATTTCCATCGGCCCACTGGTCGAATAATACGTGCCTAGTAATGTTCCTGGTATACATATATCATTTCTGTGACTATAGTTTGGAATATGGTGTGGAATCGTTTCCAATCAAAGTCTAATTATCAAATAAATAGGCTTTCCTGAAATACATTTCATGTCTGCTGTTTTTAGACTTAGCCTTAGATAACCCGCTTGTTGCTATAAGGTGTGTTTAAAGCATAATTATGTCATTGACTTGTTGAAACCAGGGCAGAATATGATTGGGACCCACTCTTCTGCTTACTCAAGCATGCACCTATACCCCATAAGCTCTCTCACATTGGTTCCCAAGGGCCATCAATCATTTTCTGACTCCTGTAAATCCGGCTTCAGTGCGATCGTTTTCCAAAACACAGTGGTCTTTCTGAGCATTAACCCAAGTGTAATCCACCAAGAATAAATCTACATGGACCGAACCACTATCACCACTATCACCACTACATTATACACTGGCACTACATTATACACTGGCACTACATTATACACTGGCACTACATTATACACTGGCACTACATTATACACTGGCACTACATTATACACTGGACATGAGAATGCACAGGGAATGTTCGGTGGGAAAACTGCTGACTGCTAGTCTGGTCTGGTCCTGGTACGCACTTGTTTTTCAATGCATCTTCACATGCCTCCCCTGTGTAGTGCGCTGCATGGTATATGCATACATGCTGTTGCAAGCTAAACACCTTTTAATACGCCTGATAGAAAACCCAAGTGTCCATGACTAGCTGCGTGCAGCCTTGAAATCAATTATTAACTTGTTGTTGAGTACTGCCGATATTGATATTGATATAATATCTTTTTTGACTGGACTATTAGATGCTGAATGAGTTTGCCATTGACATGTAGAACACAGACAACTGCTTATATAGGTGTTACTGCGATCACTTAGAGAGCATCTCACTACTCTTGTTACCTCTCTCAATGAGTTCCCAGTTAAACTTCTACCGCTTGCTGCTCCAAACTTGGTCCCCTCATGCTGGCGATCAAGAGACACAAGTGCGACTACTGCAACATTAGGGGTATTTCCCGTGATTTCGATCAGATAGAAAATTTCAGGCAATCATGCGAACAGATGGCGGAGTTAAAAGAACGCAAGGCTTTTTGGGCACATCGGGGTTGTCCTGAAATATTTTGACAAATACTGATCAAAATCACATGAATAGGCCTAATGTCCTGATACCGACACGTCAACTCAGTTCCTCACAGAAGACCATCGGTGCTCAAGGAGGTTTCAGGATTTCTACAACAATTGCAGAATCATGGCAATTTTACCGGATTTGGAGCAACTCCTCCAATGCATATTACCCAGTCAAAGTGACAAACTATTGTCAGATTTAAAATATTTAGTATTCAGGGTTCCAATGCCATACAATTTGGACAATTTATACGATTCATGCTTGGCCAACTGGTTTGAATAAAAATGACATTTTCTCCTTTTTCAGGCGCTCACACTACTGGAGATATGTTGGCCTATTCTGTTATTTGTCGCGATAATCTTAGTGAGAGGCTTTAGTCAACAGACTGATGTACAATCCTGTAAGTCACATCCATACTCAAATTTATTTTGTTCATCTGTGTTCGAGATTCCCTGGGCTCTACACTGTAATAATGATAGTAACTGTGCGAAAACTAGATGGTGACCTCGTTTTGATCACTGTAGCCACTGGATTCGCATAATTCTCGAAGGGTTTCGTTAGCTGTTGTGTTCGGCAAACGGTTCAACCAAACTGTTTCAGTATACCATTCACATCTTAACCTCTCTAATGAGCTGCATGTGACCCCTGAGCATCAGGTTGGGCTTACCCACTGAGGAGAATAGGAAAGTGTGTGTATCATCAACTCTGACTGCCTGTACATAAGATAATGTATTGTTTTGTATATGCAGTTGGGGGGGGAGGCATAGACAGTGCGTGATTAATTATCTTGGTATCAAAACACAGTTGTTTTTCTACTTCCTCATTCATTCAATACATTCAATATACAGGTTTCTCATCCTTGTTCACATGACCAATTGCAAAACAACAAAATACGAGAGCTATAGTTTGTCATAAAAATGGCCTTCTCGTGGTGTAAACAATCTAATGGTTGGTTCAAACCAGGAACGTTCTTTTTCAGCGGTCAAAGAACGTCCTTTTGGGGCTAATCGTTCTTCCGCCTAATGACGTAGCTCAGCATATTATTGTTGTTGATAATCATGGGATCGCTGTTGCTTACTCACGTGATCGCTGTTGCCAGACACCTAAAAGAAATATGGCGACCTGACCAGAAACAGCCCCATGGTGATATTGTAATCTTTTCGCAGTTGTCGTCGTCTCTTTGAAACAGCGCCCGAGCT
>Ga0224511_10003317_pt1 | contig 11505 bp, 7 predicted proteins | sample SF_May12_sed_USG_2_FD_169988 | JGI IMG/M metagenome (GOLD analysis project Ga0224511, IMG submission 169988) | Sediment microbial communities from San Francisco Bay, California, United States - SF_May12_sed_USGS_8_1 | ecosystem: Environmental > Aquatic > Marine > Sediment | place: USA...
AGTAATAATATATTTGACGAGTTTCGAAAGTTGCTGTGAATTGACCGTTGTAGTCCGCATTTACTAAAGAATGTTGCCTCATGACGCTACACATACCATTCTCTCGTCCAGTAGATTGTTGTACATTTGTCAGATATTTTTGCATCATATTTGCAGGAATGAGACTATGCATACATGCATACAGTGGTAGCCATCTTCAATATTATGATTTGTAGTCATGTTTCTTAAGTCTCCATCATGGACGACCTATAAGCCCCAAACAGTACTAGCTAGAATGGGGAAACAAATTAACATTCCATCTTCTCATGAGACTGGGTGGAAAATGACAGCTGAAAACGTCAACAAGGTGTGTACAATAATATTAGTAATCTAGCCAGGCAAGGACCGCAAGGACCCCCTCGATGTGAGGAGAGCTCCTGAATTTAAAAGTACTACTAATCGGAATCAAAAATGGCTAAAAAACAAGGTTTGATGACATTTTGGGTCCAATGATATCTCTGGAATGGATATGTCAGCGATGGTGTCATTAACAAACCCACTTGTGTGTGTACTTAACATGGTCATATATTTCACAGCACTCAGTCTAAAAGCCGGTACCTTCTAGAAGCAACCATCTACTCTATATTCTTTAACTGTGAAAGAGAGTATGTATAGTTTCTGCAGCGTGCTCTTCTACGAGAGATCATTGTAACCTGTAATGATTGCGTTAAAATAACTCTGTCGAAGAAGTTGACCACCCAGTTTCGTTTTCAGGTAATGGACAGTCTGGATGCTGAAGATCGGGCCAAGAATAAGTTTATGGTCTTCACGAACCCATGTAACCCAGGTTCGTCTTCCGCCACTCCCACCTACTCATATATATGTTTTAAGATCATCTTGTTTTGCATAGACGGCATCACAAAGCCGATGGCTTGTTTTCAAAACGGTCCATGGATTGCCCCATATATTTTGTGCACTATGAGTGGACCTCCTTAAGTTGATGCCACAATTCAAATCCGACGAGGAAGAACGTAAAACATGATTCACAAACTTGGAATCGAACCCGGGCCAGCTGGTTCAAAGCTGAATATGCTACCGATTAAGTTGTACACCGCTTCTTGCCGAGTAGATAGATGAATGGTGCCATGTGTCAAGTGTAAAAACCTCCAACAACATTGAGTTGTAATAAGCCCTTGACCTTGTTAGGCACAGCGACGGTCGTTTTTTAAATGGTTATCTCTTTATCATAGCGGGTGTTCTGTACACTGAAGAGGAGCTAGAAGGAATCAGGTAAGACTAGGGGTTATAAATATTCACTAATGAGACTTCACCGATGTACAAAATATACATGAGCACAATATTATATAAACTGCCAATAATTTATATCTGGGTAGTGAAAGAAATACTGTGGTGATGTCACTGTTTTAGTGGGTTGATTCAGGTCATCCACAAGAAAAAGTGCCATAAGGAATTTCGTGTTTGGAAATAATTTTCACGACACTAGATAAGAAAAGTATCACTATGAAATTAAATTGCCTAGAAACCGGATTTATGGCACTTTTCAGGATTTAGTGGATGACATTTTCACACTTGAACCATTCGAGGTCCAGAGATCAGACAGCAGACAACTCCCATTCAAATTTGACTGCACCCGGCTCTTCGGCAATTGGCGAGTGTGGAAAGCCACTGCTCAACACCCAACTTCTATCACATGTTTAAGACCCAGACCATCTGGTTAACGCGTCAGCCATGTTACCATGCTTTCCTTTTTCTTGTATTCTGTGTCATGACTGTTGACATTTCCGCCATGACTAAGCCTTCCGATTACTTTTGTAAAATCATTTGCCTGTCAGGAGGCTCAATGTTGTTGTTGTCATCATTGTCGTCGTTGTTAATGATGTTGCTGTCGTTGTTACAGCGCCGTTCTCCGAAAATATGGAGTGATCGTAATAAGTGATGAAATCTACTCTCACCTCGCCTTCAGCGGAAATTCCATCTCTCTATCTAAGGTTAGGATTACTATTTGGTATTTAGTTTTATTATAGTCTCTTGAATATCAAAAAGGGCAGAGGGCAGAAGGATTTGTTTGTTTCTTCTTCCTCATGTGCTGCCGTGGACAGCTTGGTGACACCCATCTTTCCGAGTGTTTTTGAACATGAGGTGAGGAGCTGACACACTCACAAAGCATATATGACCTGCTTTGGTATTTCTGAGACCTCAGACCATGCACGTGCATGGTGCAAATCAACCGGACTACTCTACAAGTGCATGTTTCACAAAATTCAGTCATGAGCATGAATGAATTGATCTGGCAAATTCTGGTCTATCATCCAAAATTATCCTCCTAACAAAGATTTCGGCAGCCTAACAGAAATTAAAAAAAAGTGTAAGAACCAACTGGCAAGACACCCTCATACAGGTAACCAAATGTGAAGCAAATTTGCGTTGTTCAATTTTATACGGTCGTCCGTTTGCCCTTTTTCTTTCCACCATTTCTATCAATATGTATTTAATTCCATTGCTGTGATAAAATATCACTGTATCAAATCAATATTTTATATTAAAACTCCAACTCTCAAGCACAACAAAACATTTATTCAGATTTTCATAGTCTCTATAGTCCTCGCAACATTTTTATAATGTTTGCAGCTGGAACACAAGATTAGAGCCCTGCCTGTGATGGCTCTAGAACATGTTAGAGCCCCTCTTTGAAATCTGCTTTCATAGGAGGAAAGTTTTTAACGAGTCGGCTGAAAAATCAGCTGAAAAACAAGGGCTCTAGAGAAATAATCCTCTTTTAAAGCCTTTCAAAGCTCTATCAAAAAACTCTTTTCGAACAATTTTGTCGCCCGAAACTATGCCCCCTATTGGGATTCTGTTCAGTCAACCAATCAAATCACATCTTTGCATCTCGTGGCAGTAGCTGTACTGTATAGTAAGTGATCCGTACATGGATTCTCTTGGTTGGCAAAGTCACTCTCGATTGCTATTCACAACATTTGCTGAAATAATTAGGACATTTGACTGCCTTTAGCTTGCAGTTTCATTTATTTTCTTCTCTTCTATTTTAACTAGGTCAGCCAATAGTCGCCCTTTTTTAATCCCTGGCAGGACTCTGGCATCTCCTATAAACGCAATATGGCCCGATGAAGCTCGCCTGAAACTTACCTGAAGACTCGTCTCTCATATAAAAGTGGCTTTAAAACATAATAGAGCCCCGTCTGTGATGACTCTAGAACGTAAAGGCTCCATATTTTGCAGTATTACCCAGAAGGTACGGTGATAACAACAGGATTATCTAAATGGGCAAGTGCTGGAGGATGGAGGGTAAGTTAAGTATTGTTAGAAAATTGACCAATGTAAGCTTTATCTATTGTCTCCATGACACCATGAGAGACATAACTATCCTAATAAAAAACCTCTCCTAAATGTTAGGTGTATTTTGAAGTTGTATTGCGTAAAGAGGTGAATCCATGGCTCGCACCCAGGATTGTTCTATATATTCATCTGCTAACTGTTGAGCTATCCTGCTATCTCCAAACCGTAGCGGAGGACCAGTAATAGTAGCTACATGGTTGTTTTTATTAGCTCCACTGAAATTAGATTTAACATTTGAAAACAAGTCTAGCTGGTATACTGTAATTCTTCGTATCATTGACCGATGCCTCGTATATACGACGAAAAACTCTACACTCATTGTTGCTACGTACAGAGTATCGATACAAAGCTACCACCTTCACATCTCTGCACTTGATCAAACACCTGAAAACAATGCGACTTTCTTCACTTGCAGCCCTAAAATGCATGAAGCCTGCCTCTATGCGGTAAATACTGAATACCATGTCAGTTAGAGAATGAAACAATCTCGTCTTATGTAGGTTGGCTATGCCATATTCCCGGCGGAGTTGTCTTCTCTTCGCCTGGCTGTGTCCAGCGCTTCCAGTCATACGTTCAGCTGTTGCGCGGCTCCACAGCAATACGCTGCTGCTGAGGTGGGTACATATACCTTAGGCATACAATACATAGACTGCATACTGTACTGAGGAGTGTCCCTCGTAAATACCACAAAGTCCATGGCACGATGTCGTGTATGTGTACATTTGAAAGAGGTGTTAGTTTTCTGCTTAGCGGGTAACACTCAGCTATGCGTGCGAGCATTATAGACAAGGTGAGGAGTTGTGTATCCACTACTGAACCGTAAAAGTGTTATGTCTCTGCCCACATAACATCCATTGACTACAGTGAGCTGATCATCGACTCAGTGAACACAGTGCTCCTGTAGTAACTCCACACACATACTGGGTGGGAACACAATTCCACAGCATCTCTAATATCCGAAATCTTACATAACCTTCATACTTTGGTTAACATCAGAGGGAGAGCACTTCCTGTGGGTCCCTCCATAACTTCAGATCCTGCTACTTGACATATACACATCCATCTGAATACTCCATTTTTTCATTGAAACTTTACAGTTTCTACTGAAGACGGCTGCGTGCGGATCATTTATGAAGCATAGCAGGAGGATTCTGGCAGCTGTATCAAAGATGTGTGTAAGGTATGCTGCTTCAGCCCGCATCATCCCTGCCCATACAGTTATCTCCATGTCCCTGCCTAACTAAGTATAGGCAACAATGTAGTACTTAATACCTCAAACATTGCAGAAAAAAGGCATCTGAGCTGGCCCCAGAAAGTATTCTATGAAGAAAATGACCACCAAGTTGTTGGACTGTGCTAGTATAATACTACTATATTATAATTGTGAAGGACGGATAGTTCTGTACCCGTTGCTCGATATAAGTATTGCGGCGGGTTGGTAGAATCCTAGATTCCTGTTCAATTTATGGTATAAAGTCACTTGCTCTCTTGTCTTCACCGGATAGGTTGCAGTGGCAAATAAAACAGGCCCACCCACAGAATGCTCTTCTGTATAGAGTATACCATGGACTGTTTTAAAAACTTGTCGCTGGTGTACGATTGCTTCAAACAATCAAAGTTGGCACGGCGTGCCGAGAGGTGCACCTCTAAGCACGCCGTGCCAACTTCAAAGGTGGTGAAGTAAAAGAAAATTTTAGCTCCACTTCTCTGGTCAGAAATAATCATAAGCAGTTCCAAATAGTTGTTCAACAAACAATAAATATTTGTGAGGTCTCGTCGACTTTATTTAGTGCTATCCATACAAGCTATTTTAATCGACGAGGGGATTCTCAATGATTGCCAACGAGATGATTAGTCTGGTAGCGAACACGTATATACCAAGCATTTTGAGCGAATGTTTTGTTGCAGGAATCTACGGAGTGTGGGTGTACAGGTTTGCCCTGCAGAAGCCGGATATTATATCTTTCCTGACTTTGAGATGCTGAGAGATAGGATGCATAGTAGAGGAATTCTTACTGGCCAACAGTTCTGTGATACTGTGTTGGATGAAGCAGCTGTTTCGGTTAGTAAATCTATACTTGCAGTGCCTGGAAGAATGGTATAAAACAGGAGGCTCTGAAGGTACTTGCCAGTTGACCGGTACGATTCAGACCTCATCAACTTTTCACGGTGATTCAGTCGTGGAGCTGTCTTCTCTTCTCTTCAACTGAAATAATGAGACATTAGGGTTCTTAAAGATGGCGTAGCAAGGCAATTAAGACCTGTTAGCTGTCAATGATATCACATCACAAACCAACTAGCACGTCTTTTTAATATTCTTCTGTTGATACTCCACATAACTAGTTCTATTCTCTGTGTGTGGTCATAGTGCTCCCTGTGGCTGTTATGGCTGGGGTAATTGATGATTATTCTTTATACATGTATATGCTTTAAACTGAAGTATCTACTTATCTTTTTATGGACATACATATCAACTCTCTTTTGCTCTGCGTTTACCACTCACAACACAAATCACAGTTGTGGTTGATGGCCATATAGATTTTAGCCACTCACCTTAAAGCTCTAAACTGGCTATAGACCTGGTTGGTGATCGCTACAAACTTTTCTGATTTGAGATTTCTCTATTGTTAGTTGCTGCCTGGAGGCCCCGCCCACCTGAGACCTGATAATGAGTTTACTGTTCGTCTCTGCTTTATAAACTTTGATGGGTCAGCAGCACTCACTGCCAGCGAAGTTATAGGACTGGATACTGAGTTGCCCAGCGGTTTCGTGGAGCAGCACTGCAGTACTACTGTAGCTGCCATCAAGGTGAGAAGGTGTAAACACTATGACATTAAGTCATAGAGTTATCTTACCCTTGTAAGAGAGGATAAGTCTATGACTTCATGTTATGGCGTTTACACTATATCACAAACCTAGCTAGGGTCGTGGCCGCCTGTAAGGGGGTGAGCACCTTTTACCACTGATGGCCTCCACTTCTCCGCTCTGTTAGAACCCAATTTTCAAAGTTAATTTCAGAGTCAATGAACACTAAAATTTGGCCATTTTGGTGGCACCTAATATAACAGTAATTTAATAAAAAGATGTTACCAATTTAAAGAATGACCTACAATATTTATCTCGTTTTGGGTTATTTGTTTAATTGAAGGACCAGTCACTCTAGATTAAGGCTAGACAGAGGAATGTACATGAAAAAAGCACTAATCTCCAGAATGAATCGTCTTTGGCTAAGTAGTTAGATAATGTGTCCTTGCTAGATTGTTAAGTGCAAAGTGATGTATGCCAGAGTTATCTTTCCCTACAACAGGGTCACTGCATGGGTGGCTCTGTTTCTTTTCTGTAGTATTAAATGCATTCCTTCAACTGGTTTCATGAATTATGATAAAACAACCACCAAAGTGCTGGCAGTATACCAGAGTAATTGGAAATGTATAGAAAATCATTTTTATGGCAATTATCATATTAAAACATTGATTGTAACGGATTAAACCACTGGTAGTAATACTTATGCTACTGTTGTTGTCCGTAAAGTACTGTTTACACATTAGAATGTTGTTTGTTGCAGGCTCTCACGGATTGGTGCACAAAGCAACTCCATGCAGCTGTAGAGTAGGGAATGAAGCCAAACACCCAATATACCAGTTTAATAATTCAGGTGTTCCTCGCTGTGCAGTCAGTAAATCTATGGTAATTCACTTTTTTGTCACTATATAAACATTCCCTGTAGCCCATTGCCATACATGGTGCTTATAATAGAACCTTGTGTGAGAATTGGAACCCTGGTAGCTGATTATTTTTCGTAAGTTGGAGTTATTCCCAACCTCTTATTGATCAAGTTATATTTGGCTAGTTTATGGAGGTAAATATTGCTGCAAATTTAAAAGACTTTTTATTCCTAACGCTCTATATGTATTATTTCTTATTAATTGACTACAGCATTGTCATTTATTGATAACACATACCCAACAAATTCAACTCTCTGTTCTTCGATTAATGCCAGCTACAATGCACATATTAATACAACTTCATTTTATTTAGGAATTATATGTAGTCCTGCGCATTTCACACATGCAGGGTCATTGCAGATCACCACATCTTTGAATGTGATGGTGATCTACACTGTACACTTTCTGCGCTCGCACAAAGTAATATACCAACAAAGCTTTAGCCATTATTTCAATGAAGAGTTATCTTCCCGTTCAGGAAGATTCTATAGAACATCGGAGGAATGGAGGATGTAGGTAATGTTCTTTGGGAATACCAATAACATCGCCTAAAAGTCCCTTCTCACTCATTTCTTTCAGCATGGTGTCTGAGGTTCATTTGACTTGGTTGTTTTTCCGAACTGGGTTTATACACAAGTTTTCTATAAAAAACCGCTAATGTAACCGAAGTCTTTCAGGACTCTGAGCATAACCACACCCACAAAGCACAAGCAGCCAATCAAGTCAATGGTATCTATATAATGCCATTCACTTGTAAAAAACTTTTAAAATTCCCACTGTATATGAACTATCAGCAGACAGAGGCTGGGTAAGTTATGCGCTGTGACATTAGCATCTGTAAACAGAAACACATGTGTCTTATGTGAGATGGTGTCTCCCTCTTGGGCTGAGCTTGAACTTGACCTTGACTTCCAGTACTAGTGACTACCAGCTCATTCTGCCATGCACACTCAACATCAGGGTACATAAGCAGCTTGCAGAGCATATCTGAATACAGACTGTGTATGCGTGCACACACGCAAAGCATTCCTCATTTATATGGAAGACCTGTAGCATACCTAAGTTGGTGGAAATGGGCCTTCAGCACTAGCAGGATTCAATTTGAATCAGTTTGATAATTTGTAACTTTTTACCTGCCTTGCCTTTGACAGCACATAAAGCTGAATAAACACTGACGCACTTGCATGCTTTACCCTTCATTGAAATAAAGGAATTTAGAGGAAATGCTGCGCACTTGCATGTACATTGATACGAAAACATTCAACTCCGCCTCACTCTTGGGGTCCGTTGCCACCAATACAAGGTGGCTATCCGTTATGGCTCATCTCATATTTGGATAGCTGCAGCATTTTGGTATTTCAGAAAAACTCTACAAATGACACAATGATGAGGTATACTGCCAAAGGCCGGTTTCTCATCACTTCTCATTCTATGGTGTCTTGGTGTCATGAGATTGTATTGAGGTGGTTTCTGTTATCTTCCTCGTGTTCCTGGCTGGCAATCAGTCAACCTAAGCCTTGTTTATGCATTACCCGCTGAGAACTCGGGTACTCTTTCACGAGAAGGGAGCAGTGGATCTTGGACAACTAGGGAGTGATGTTGACCCTCATCCAGCGGAGGGGACCTCCATTATTTATACAGCCAGCACTGGGAGACTAACTCACAACCCTTGCTTTGCAACACTTTTATTGACTAGCTACCCTGGCCCTACAAGTAATGCACAAACATCTGAAAAACAGTCTGAGCAACAGACTTCTAATGTAGGTCGTGAAGTGAGACCAGGTCCATAAAATGAGCATGAAACGTTCGGATACGGAGATGGAGATGGAGATGGTATCAGAGGAAGAGTCAGGGCAGCAGCCCGAAGTAATGGTGGATTATCATGTTGATGATGTGCCGCCTTGGTATCTGACCATTCTTCTTGCAATGCAGGTAGGTTCTACTTACTTTTTCATGTCCTGACAGTGAAAGATGTCCGGCCCTGGCATCTGTCAGGACAGTCATTGGCGTGCAGAAATAGCTCAATCTCCTCTAGTGCATCATTAGGGGACTCTCTGCTTCTATCTGAGGGTCCATATATGTGATCCAAGACTGATGAGATAGAATGCAGGATGGGCCCAAAGCGGGCATTGAAAGTCAAACCATGAACCTCTGATCCTAGACCCGTGTGCTATCCATTAGGCCGCTGCTTCAACCCAGGTCTCACCACTGACCAATGATGTAGTGGTATAGATATTTTTTGCATCCTCTTCACTCCTGAGATTGGCATGAGCAGAGATTCCTCGGGCGCAATGCTGGGGCGGGATAGGAAAGGGGTGTCTATCTTGCTGGGTGGGAGTACACCTATGGCTATCTATCCCCCTGAGATAAAAAACTCAACTGCGTAATTTAAATGCTTCACCTGTAAATGAAACAAGCTCTGAATAAAAGATTAACCTCACGGTGACACCTGTGTGGGAATATCACTGTCATGGCCATCAGCGTCAGCTGTTTTTTCAGCGCCTTCATGAACAGAGTGATCCATGTCATTCTTTGCAGACGTCATTGTACTTTAAACCCTCTAGTACCTGCATTATGTCACTATTGTGGACTCCAACTTGTGGGTAGTGGATTCTCTTCAGACTCGGATCCTCCTCAGACTCGGTCTCTCACACACCCTATTGCCTGTATATATGTATTATCCTAGATAACCTGGTAGGCTTGGTAATGTAAGCTTCAGAGAAATATAATTATTATTGGTACCATTAGGGCGGTTGCTTTCAAATATTTTAGGTAGCTCACACCAGTGACCTCATAAAGTCATGTGAATTGCATCCTACTGTGTCCTCCCTAACCTCGTATAGAGGCACATACATTTATGACGCGTACCTTCAGACCTTTCCAGAATTTGACATTGATTAGAGGATAAGCTATCGAAAACTGGGTCAACTCTTTAAGTCTACCTTCTGCATATATTACCACATAATTCATAACCATCCTACAACACTCCATTTCGTCTACCATTATATTTTATGACTAATTGTTTGTAGCAATTTCTGACAATGTTCCCAGGACTGGTAGCGACTGCATTTATTCTAGCACCACCTCTTTGCCTGGAGGATAGCAAGACCGGCTTCGGCGATGATCTGGCTAAAACACAAATAATGGCTACCTTGTTTCTGGTGTCTGGCCTCATTACAGTACTCCAGTCCACATTTGGCACCAGGTTGGTGTTTTAATCCATGTTAATCTTTATAAAGTTTGTGCATTTAGTGGAAAACTGGTTATACGCCTCTTGCCCAGTTGTCAAATGAGTTTATTCTTACTATGTATTATTACTACTACTACACCTTGCGGGACACATTCTTTAGATGCCACATATAGTTGTGAGATTCTTTGACTCCGTGAACTCAAAGCACTGGATTGCCATTTTTCTATTTTCCTGTGATTACAGATTGCCTATCATCCAGGGATCGACTTTATCATTAGTGCCCCCAGCTATAGCCCTCACTAACTCACTAGGAGAGTGTCCAACTATTCTCCAAGCAGGTAACTACTAGCCGATTTCTTTACTAATTATTCTACCACAAACTGTGAAGCACTCTCTCTGCGTGGCTAAGTACTAGCGCAATACAGTCTGACTGAGTAACATTGTCATGTTCAATTGACCACAAAATCAGCAATTTTCAGGCTATCATGCATTACAAAGCCAGAACATCGCCCTAAGTATAAACTTTGATCTGTCCAAGGAAAGTGGATTCTTCTTCTATGAGCGAGCGTATCCCGCAAGTTTTTATTTCGGGCTCTGTCAAGTCAAAAAATGAGTGTCAAAACTTTTGAACAACTTTTTTGCACGATGACAATAGCTAATAAACTCATTGTATTCTAGACACGAACATCAATCTATACCTTCAAAGTCAGGCAAATGCAAGCCAAATTCATGCTGTAGTGGCTGGTAGTCAGGAACATCAGGACTTATGGAAACCACGAATGCTTCTAGTGAGTATTACTAGTTCAAAAGAAGAGCCTGCTGCGGCCTATAATATTTTGGGGGCTGTGCTGCTGTTCCGCCGTTTCTTAATTGGTGCACGTGACCTATGATCTGGCCTCGCAGGCTCTGTGTCTAGAGAAATTCTTATAACATAAGGGATACTTCAGGGATCAGGGAAATTGCTTGATGATCTTTAGAGCCTGGGATAAACACACGCAGGAGCCCCAGGCCTCAGGTTGAGGAAGCTGGCTACATAGGATAGCCATTTGTAGAACAATGGTCGAGATGAAAAGGGTCACTCCTCACCGTGAGTTTGATCATGCGGTGTGCTTTTTGAGAATTATTGCAGTGACAGTATGGATTGCAGTGACAGTATAGATTGCAGTGACAGTATGGATTGCAGTGACAGTATAGATTGCAGTGACAGTATGGATTGCAGTGACAGTATAGATT
>Ga0224511_10003318_pt1 | contig 11504 bp, 6 predicted proteins | sample SF_May12_sed_USG_2_FD_169988 | JGI IMG/M metagenome (GOLD analysis project Ga0224511, IMG submission 169988) | Sediment microbial communities from San Francisco Bay, California, United States - SF_May12_sed_USGS_8_1 | ecosystem: Environmental > Aquatic > Marine > Sediment | place: USA...
TTCTAAAAATAGAGTTTACGAATTTTAATTCAACTTAGCTTAAAAACAACTTTTTTTCCATTGGACAAAACACACTTCAACCCCTGGGTCAAAAGCGAGTCTAAACAGCTGCGCATAAACGCTACACAAAATATGTTCACGTGGATTTGATTTTTTGTTGAAAATACAGACTAAATATTTTTCCGTTTTACGATGTAAAATGCAAAACAAAATGGCCAGACCAAAATATTATCTCATGGAAACAGATAATTAATTGAGTATAATGGATATTTAATGTCTTACGTTGTAGACATGGCTTAAAACGATACACAAAATGTGTTGTATGGATGTTTGGATGATGAGAAAATAAAGTCTAGGTGCATATAGTTTTGCGATATAAAATGGGACAAACATTCAGACATATTCAGTAACATTATTTAAGTAAAGGAAATGGGTAAGTTGTTGAGTATAGTGGGTAATAACTATACTATGTGCTAGACTTAGGATAAACAAGTCGTTTAATAAAACCAGCTGTAATTTATTATGGTGAATATCAGAACACACGAACTTAATCACATGCTGTATTACTACGCTATAATTCATTGCCGATAAAGCAACATTGTACAGCCAACAGAATATAGATACACTGCATGTTTGTATCGCCATTTTTATTGGTCAGCTAATTTGAGGGAACGAATTGATATCTCGTTATAACGACTTAGTTATTCGTTTCCTCAAGATAACTACCGTAACTCGTACTCTCAAAATAACTAATGCGTTTCAATGAATTAATATCTTGTTCCCTCGAGTTACCAAGCCGTTATAACGAGTTAATAACTCGAGGGAACGAGATAGAAAGGACTACAACATGTCACCTCTATGCTACCATAGACGAGGCCACGATTAAGCATCAGTTAAAATAAACGCGTTTCTTCGTCGCGTTTGCTTTTTGCCACTGGAAGTTATCGAAACACCACAAGTTGATTTACTCATGATGATTTTATTTGCCTCACAAATCAGTGCTTTTTTAATGGTGCATGACTGGTATTTCATAATTATTGTCAAAAGGTTTTTAATAAATTTTAGTTGGAAAACCTCCGTCCGTGAAAGGCACGTGTCAATCTGAAATATCAACCCATTCAATCCATTTAATGAGCAATAGGCAGGATCGGTTGTTTACATTGAAAACCAATCTACAAGGCGCGACTTATTTACCATGTACGTAGTCAATATTTCAGCTGATAAAATATCGATCTACTTTTGTTTGACATGTTACATGTCCAGGGACGAGATGTCTAACTTGGAAATAACAGAAACCGTACATTTTGTGTCTGGTACGAGACAAAAGCTTGTTTCTGGTAACGTAAACGCAATCGTTATAATTTATATTACCGGTATGCACGAAATAAACATTAAGAATGCTAGCAATTTACGGATCAGATCGCACTTTCCAACACCAGTAGTTATGTGTCAACTAGTAAAAAAGTACTTTCTTTGAAAAGCAGAAATGGTCATTAACAAGACAATGAATGTAGAATAGAAAATTTGCCAGACTTGAGAATTCGTTTTTGTCGGGATATCAAATTTATTGCCGGTAAATGTTTGCACATACATGTACACTTGATGTTGTGGGGTAAATAAACATTCATGAATAAAAGGAAATGTCTTGAGCAATATGACAGTGTTTTAGAAAACTAGAAGGCTAAAACCAATGTAATACATTCATGAATAAATATATGCATACAAATTATGCTTGTTAAATGGCTGATTCGACTACTTTTAAAAGAAAACGTTTGGATTATTCGTCTATTGCAAATGTGTCATCTTTGTTGCTGATCATTGCGAATTCTACGGATGCCCCGGTCGTAAAACTGTTAATGTATGTAGTTTACTTATATTGAAATGTAGAATACAGCTTGCGTTTGGGTATTAAAAATTTCAAAAAGAAAAAAATGACCAGTAATAATTAGAAGTATATTATTGTTTCTTTTTCTATAAAAATATTTTCGACAACAAGCATAGCAATAATAACACAATGTGTAAATTAAGGCAATTGGTGCCATACAACAACTAAACCTCCCATTTAAATTTCATATGATATGTCTTTATACAAAGGGAAACTTCAATTTACTAGCTTACACAGAAAACCATAATTAGCCCCCGATAACTCCATGTCATGCTAATTTTAATATCTGGTTTACTTAATTAAAGCAAAGTCTGATGTAAAATGATAGCGTTGCGCACCCGTTGGCCCACATAGTGAACTTAAAAACAATGGCATGCACTGAGAATCAACACGTAATTAGTTTGCCTATTAACAATCTCCAGCCTAGAGGCGTGCTACTACAAACGGATCAATCAAATAAGCCCTGACAACCAATGCGGACTTAAACGCATCGAACTACTTGATTTGAAAACTATTTACGGGTTCCTTTTTCTCTGAAACATGTTGCATTGGCAATGTCTTCCAAAATATTGTCTGGCAATATTTTACTTAAACGCGAAAAGCGAACGCTAGCCAAAATTGCAAAATATGGATATTAATGTCAGAAACAGTAAATGAAAACACAAACGAAGACAAAGATCGTTTAATAGTACATGACCATATTTGAATCAAGTAGAATACAAGGTGACAAAGATAACAAAAAACAACGTAGGAACAATAAAAGTGAATTAACTGTAGCGTGTTCAACAAACACAACACCCTGCAATGTCGATATGCCAATAACGTACGAATATATAAATGTACTAAAAACGAAGGTTTTACTGGAGACAGTTACCTTCACCTAAGGTCAAACAGACGCATGTCATATACCACGGAGGCATTGTATTTTGTGTTTTAATTGATATCTAATACTATTAAAATCATAATACCGTACCTAACATCAACGCTTCTACACCTTAACAATACCACATAAGATATCATATTCTTACATATGGTCATGAATAGTCATGCCTCCGTTGTATAGACCAACAATAATGTATACTGATTTAACAATAAAATAGTTAAAAGCTGCTTCGTTCGAGATTTGAATTAAAATCACTGTTTTGAAAGGTTTTATATGGACATTGAACGGAAATTAAACATTCTTTTCAATTCGTACAATAAAAATATGCCAGAAAAACAACAACACAAAAATGTTAGAGTATCAGAGATGGGGCTCGAATCCGCGGCCTCGACCAAACGAAATGTACAGTGTACACAGCAAGACGACTGCCTAATGCATTGAGTTAGGCCATGCCAAATCGGAATTCTGTTAAGCGTCCGCGTGCGCGTAGGTTTTAGAGTCCTCAATCCAATAAAAAAACAAATGTGTTTGTGATTTTTTTTTAAATAATTCCGATGTTCCGGGATTCAGAAAAAATATAACTATACTATAATTAAAACGTTAAATATTCCTTTACTACTAAGTACTAATTTATGTGAATAATAGCTAGGATGGACATGTTGACATTACATTCACTAACGTTAATTGATATTTAAAAAACAGATCTCCAAAGTCTCAAGTGTTCCATTTATATACTGTTTAATTCTGCTATGACAGTATTACCAGTATAATAAAGTTCATGTCTTGCTTCATGGTACATCCCACTCTTATAATTATACACGATTGAATAACATGATTGTACTGTCCATATACATGGACAGTTATAGTCCACATTGTATGAAAGTAAAAGTATTCTCATTATAATTCATTTACTCCACAATTACGGCTTACTTACAAAATATATGATGTGACAATGTTTCCATAGCTGTGTCATTAATACATTATATAATTTTCGTGAAAAATACATTTTATATTACACCATATGTTTTAGGTCATGCTAAAGGTAATCATTTCGTAAGAAATTAAAACCATTGTATCATACTATGATGATGTTTTTTTCTATTAAATACATACATGTTTATATATAATGCATTGTTTTTGTCGTAAAATTATTGTGTTTTCGTTTTCGGAGTGTGTGTTTTTGTAAATAGGTACCTAGGTTTGTCAAACTTGAGTTGACGCTTAACAAAATTCCAATTTGGCATGGCCTTAGTCAAAGCTGTCGAGTATAATTGGACATTTTAGATTATATATACATGTACATGTATAGACAACTTATGAAATAGTGTAAAGAGAAAGATCACTGTGAGGAGTTTAAAAATGCTATGCCTCAGGCTGTATCTTTTAGGTCAGACTTGTTTACATCTTACATTTTAACCATATTTAAGCAGCGAAACCTACTCCCGTAACTGCCAAATATAGTTATTCATGCATGTAAAAATATGACAGAAAAAATGTATTTGTGAAAATGTCTGGCCCGCAAATTTGGCTTTGTTTATTTACGTTTCGACCCATTGCGTCGAAACAGTTAAATAGCTTGACTACAATCGATAAACACTCAGTTGACTCGGTGGTGCAGTGGTAACGCATCCAATTTGGTTGCAAGCGGCCCCGGGTTCAATCCCCGGCTCCGGCAAGGGTTTTTATGTTTGATTTTTTGTTTTGTTGTTGTTGTGTTTTTTCTTTTTTTTGTCAAAAAACACATTATTTGCCACCACCGCCGACGAAAGTAATCCTTATATGTCGCCTAGTGAGGCGACACAAACATGATCACTTTGACGTCATTTTCTTTCCATGGTGTTTAGACGTCAAGTTTCACGATAGTGTACTTATTAGAATGCTCATATCTTAAAATCTATACGAGATAGCTACATAATAAATTCAGCATTTGTTCAGTGCAAATAGCAATATAAAATGCACGAAAACTTAAAATCACATTTTATGTCATTAATGCAGTTCTCATGACTCGGCACAAATATAAAATGATATATTCGACATACCTTACAGTTTCAATTTAAAGGATACTGAAATCGCAATATCGCCAACATATACCATTTGGACATAATGTGTCAGATTGACCCAACGATGATTAAACGATAGAACTATAAATGAGCAGTTCAAGAGATGTTTTAGCACACATTGTTTATTTATCGTTATGTATATTTGAAAAAGGAAATAGTGTGAGGGTCATGTGTCATTTTATCGAAATCAGTATCTCGTAAGTTACAATTTTGTTTAGGTCTTTTACGTATATAACCTGGTTTGAATGTGAGATAGACATTGTGAACGATAAATCATTGGTCCCATGCGATCATATTGGCACTCATAATACTTACCCTGAATGTTCTGTGTCTTTATTAATAAAAAAGGACAGTTCCACAGAAATATCTGTATTGGACTGTTCCTACCATGTATGGACGACTATAAGGTGACATTACGTCACACGTTCTGCTGCCACCATTTGTGGTTCTTTGTGCATGATGTGTTCCTTACCTGACATGAATAGAATGGTCATATATGTATATAGTTACACTTACAATGAATCGAATTCGACGATTTTAAGGTTTTAAGTGCTACAGAAGGCTTAATTCAAATCAACATATTAAAACCTCTCTTTAGCCAATGTGCTATTGGAAATGTGTTTTACGTCCGTTGGGTCTGCATATTATATGCGTAGAAAATATTGATTAATTAAAATATGACTCTATCCGTATGGTTATAAAAGACCATAACTTCCCGATATTTATTATTATAAGCACATTCCTAGAACACGTATGTTCTAATCGAAATTCCCATTAACATTGTATACTTGTGCATTGAATGTGCAATATGTATGTTCTCATCATAAAACATGCCGTCACGACTGTATGAAAATAGATTTGCTGTATGTAAGAAACCTCCTAAAAGTGAAACGTTTCACACACCACTCTTCTCGGTCCAATCAAAGGGGCCATGAAGGTATAGAATCACTTTCGTGTCAGTTTCCGTTTTATAGCAAACAGAGGCTTGTATGATGAATGTAAGAGTAATTAACAAACATAATTTATATTCTACCAACATGCATATTTATACTTTTTATTAAGTAAACTAATAATACAATTTTTATTTATGTTTTATTTTCTATCATGTTTCATGAATACTATTCAAGGGCATATATACCGAATAATCTTAAGCATGGAATACCATTATGTTCTGATATTTAAAAAAGCAAATATACTTTAGTTCATAATAAGCAACTTTATTGATATACATGTAATTGTATGACAGAGTATTTACTAATCGGCTAAAAATATAGGAGAAATACGGTATATTATCTAAAACGCTGAAGAAGGAATCTTACGCAAACAGTTTTAAGAAAAAATGATTTCTTTTGCAAATGCGACAGCCTCACGATGTTATAAACTGACATCGCTAAAATTAGTAGAAAATCAAAAATCAAAAGAACTAAATTTCCATTTCAACGGTTTTACAACCAAATGATGTTGAAAATGAGAAATACCTTATTAATGTACACGCGTATATATGTAACTATAATTACTTAACATAGTTGTCGACTTACGCATGATCTTATTATGCGTGGTTGTTATGGCGTAAATCGACAAGTAAGTTTAGTTATTAACATAACAGAATTCGGCATGCCAGTAAGAGTCGCCAAACGAATGTTCTCTTGACAAATATTACATAAAAAACACACCATGATAAATAAACTTGATTGCATGTGTAACTGATTTGATTGCTGAATGCAAATAATGCAAGAACAGTTCGTTTCAATGGGACATTTTAGGTATCTAATTCGATGCATAAATAATAGCACATTACGCCAGTAATGTAAATTAAATAAATGTTCAAAGAAAGAATGTTGTAAACAATGTAGACATGTCAAATTTAAGGGCACCACGACAAAATGGCCCCTACAAAAACAAACACACAGAACAGCACAAACACGTAGAACACCAAGATGCAACAGACATTCAAAACTATTTTTTGGTGTTTTTCGGATTTTTTTATATAGTAAGTATAAGACGTATGTTTCCCCACGCATATCGGCGGCATGACTATGAACTACGTGCTCTACAGTGTGGTTCTCAGACAATACATGGAACACTAGCAAACATTTGTCAATATCAATAGAAAATCTCTCTGTCTTATGATTTAAGCGAAAATGTGTTGAGTCAGATCAGTTTATCAAATACAATCTAGATTTCTCAACGAAAGAAAGTTATTTTACATCAAATATAAATAAATAAGCAACACAATACTTAATCATGTTGTAAAACACGTTCAAAAAAGGTACAACATAGGTGTCGAAACAATTGCAAACTTTAGACAGCTTTTTGTAAATGGGGGTGTATACGTGGCCGGTGTATATGTTGGAGTATTTTACTCCTCAGTAAACAATATTTCGGAATTAAATATTTCACTTTTTACACATTTTCGATGCACGTTTAAACGATTGTCTTGAGTCTAGTAGATCTCTAAAAGTATTCAGTTTTCTGTAACTTATAGTTTTTCATAAAAAAAATTGACATTATCAGACATGCGTGTACCCGTTTTAATGCTACTCGTTGAAAACATGCCAGTTCATAACACTTTATTTCATACAAAAATGACAAAATCGGTATACTTTTTATTGGCATAGCATCTGTAGTTTACAATGGACGTTCAAATATTTTCTTCAATCCTTATCTCTAACACGAGACGCTGGTGACACTAATTCAATTTTACATCATTTATAACACTTTCCGCACGACAAAATGTCATAATTTTAACCACCCTAACACGCAGCAGACAAAACGATTGTTCCATGATAATAGATGCACAATTCAGAACTACAGTTTCATACCAACTCGTGTGAAATCAGTGAGGTGAGCTTTACGTTACAACAATGTCTGACCATTTCTGAAGTTTCTGAAGAATTTGGAAATAAACAAGAAAAACAGGTGAACAATACAGAAAATGGGTTTCGTGCTCTTACTTGCTTCTATGTGAAAGTAAAATATAGCCATCGCAATTTATATATTTACAAAAAAACAATCATAGGAATAATTCTGAAAATTATTATTGTACGGTTGTATATATTTTTTCGTAAATATATATTTTAAAGATAAAACAATAAAAAGAAACGGCATCCGATTATGAAGCCAACTTGTGATAGTATTTTGATGGTTTTTTTTGCACAAACTCCAATTTCACAATTACACCCGGACTTGTTTTATAAATATGTCGTTTGAAGATTTTGTAAGTAAACTTACGTACACTCGACTGGAAGAGAGCTTTTTGAAGCATGCACTGACCATTAAAAACTAATTAAGTATGAATTAAACTAACAGCCTCCCTGAAAGCTGTAATACAGGAGCAAGCTGATCAATAGAAGGAAACAAGACAATCGTTTTAGACGATTAACGTGACAAATGTCCGTCAATATTTGTGGTTTGGTCTCAAATATCAAATTGTGTTGTTTTTTTCAATACAGCATCACAAAATAGTTATCTGTTTTAGCACAATCGTTAGAAAAAACACGAAAAATGTGACTGTACTGACAGTTAATCCCTGTTAGATGGCATGCCTGGAATTGAACAAGATCAAGTATGAAACACATATTTTAATAATTTGTATATTAATATAAATTTATACAAACCTTCACATGTTAACGTATTAAATAATTAATTATAATTATCACATGCTTTGCCCCAGCCAAGTTTGTGTGGAACATAGTGTTTTAAATTATGTCAATCACAATCAAATTATTTGGCATTTTCATATTCTTTATATATTTCAACAAAATTCAATGAAGTATTCTATTGAATGGTAATGATTATCTGTGAAATACTGCTGTTTATTTCGATTCGTTTAAATTTTGGGAATTAAAATCCACCAAGGGTGGGATAGGAGCTTTAAATATAAATAATGGTTTAACACAACATTATCTCATGTTTACTGAAACATGAACATGGCGGTAAAAGCGCTTTACTTACGTTTTCAATAAAATAACTGTATAAAAACAATGCTTAACGTTGTCTGTATTAAAAATACAGACATTCATTTCCATGTGTCTAAGTGAGTTTCACACATAGACAAAAAGTGGCCGTTGGCTACACATATATGGCTGTAATAGCAAAACTGCTTTAATTTCATATGTTTCGCCAAGCAACTTGATTTGTTATTTTTTGTGGAACATAAAATCTAGTTCATGATCTTGCACTTATCATATGACCACAAGTCATCCAATTTTTTATGTACATGTATAATATCTTATCTTAACCTTATTATGTCACAAAGCAATTGGATAGTGTCCTTTTAGCGGAACACAAAACGAAACAAACTAATCCTCATAAGATTAACAGCATATTATTTAACTGTTTTAATCACCCTATAAAACAATCTGGCACATTTCCAATATAACAGACGACGCCCGTCTAGAAATGCTTTTCATCAAGTTCACATACCAGTTGAAAGTTAATCCGCTGTTAACCTAAACTTGATCTAAAACACAAATGTCAACGTTTACATGTATATAGCTACCGGTAATAATTGCGGGGAAAACTACAGGCAAAGGCATGCATAATCAGGAGCAATACAAATAGTTTAATGTAAACCAAATAATATGAAGTGATGTACAAAATGTACATGTATTATAACATTGACAGGAGTAAAATACAAGGAGACAATTAATATAATAACGAAAGCCATTTTGAATCTTGATTTTTGTTTGCACTTCTTTAATATCAAGAACTATGATATAATCAGTTTAAGGTTATTTTTACGTGTACTTATTATTTATATTTTCAAAAAATTCTATCTTTAAAATTGTATAAATAAGGTAAATAAAGCAACTTTACCGGAAATGGAAAATTAAACTGGAAACTATATTTCTAACTATAAAATTCGCGCGATTTGTGACAAAATTATGGCGTACCTAAAAAATTGTTCAAGGATATATGACCGTTTGATTTCATTTTGTATCCTGGATGCTCTATAACATTTTGGTGCGGTCGTCTTATATCAACTGTTGTCAACGTGCGCTAGACATTCTATATGATAAATCATTAGTTAAGATCACATTATGCACTAGGCGCAATAAGTCAGTTAAGACCAATAAAATTACAACAGTATGGCCGAGGGATAGTCTAGTTTATTTGAGTAAAAAGGAATGTCTCGTTGTAGTCGATCATTTTTGTTATAACATATGGCCTTAAAAGTACTCCGCCTTAAAGGGACTAGAGCACTGACTTTTGGGTTGGAAAGTACTAATTTATAAACATAATTTAGACATAAGTATCAGTCAATAAATGTTAGGTTGCATCTCTTAATATATTATGACTACATCCTTCAAATGATGCAAAAATACGTAAAAACTGAGGTAAACACCTTTTCTGTCCCATGGACAAGAACATGATTTCCCCTTATGAATGGTGTATTAGAAAATGTCCAGGTTTTTGCACAATTTTCTTCAAAACTTGCAAATGGTTCATCATATGTGTGCTTTATCACACAGTTATTTTGATATTCGGGACACTTATGATTATTTAAATTTTTATGCCCACAACTGAGTTCTCTCTAAGGGCTTTAAATAATGAAATATACTTTCGGGGCTTCATACTGTTTTAAGCTATATGTAAAAATATATACATATGATTTACTAAGATTTTGATTAAATGCTTAAACAAAATTATACAAAATATTTCCTGACGATTGTAGTGGTTCTAAAACAGAAAGCAATAAAAAGAAACGACATCCGATGAAGCCAAATAGATTTTGATTGTAACAGTATTTTGACATTTTGCATGGAGTTTAAATTTTTATTAACAGTTGAAAGTAAATTAAGATTTATAGAGTTGTCATTTGTAGAATTATTTATAATCGTTTGCAAATCAAATACCCTGTAAATTGAATAAAAAACACATTTCATAAAACTTATGAAGCATGGCTTGCACCGAACATTAAAACGTTATAAATAAACAGTCTCCGTGGAAAATGTTAAGTTGTAGTGAGCCGATCAATTCAAGTGGACGATAATCGTTATACGGACAAAAGAATCGATAACATTTAAGGTATGTTCTTAAATATCCGTTTTCTTTAAAGAATATTGGCAAATTTGTTGAGACAACACGATCACTTACGTGAGAAAACTAAAAGTACGTATATCACTGAAAATGGCATACCTAATGAAATATAACACTTATTAAACACATTGTTGTTTTTACTCATTTATAACAAATATTGTAAATCACACATTTTATGTAATATCTATCAAAGCATAAGATAGATATATTTTTATTGCTTTAATGCATTTCAGGTATTTATATTCTGACCTTCTGCTTTTGAGTCCTTCATCAAGTGAAAGGTCGTTTGTTTTTTATTTTTTCCGGATTAAACGTTTGCCAACAAAGAAACTGTCAATAATGCATGGTTCCACAAGTTTTTAATCTCCGCCCACATTTGCTGAAAACCAATTGACAGTTTTGGAACTGTCCATTACACAATAACAGTAGGGAATTTCAATAAAGAACATGTGTTGTTCAGTTTTACATTACAGAATTACAAATGGTGGCCAACATTTTCAGAAAAAAGTATAGCCGTATTGGAAAACGAAATAAGTTTTATATTTGGTAAAATTCTATCATTAAAAAGAATCGTGTTATTTAAATCAACCCTTCAAAATAAACCGTTAGTATAAACATGTCAAAATAACTTTAA
>Ga0224511_10003319_pt1 | contig 11503 bp, 7 predicted proteins | sample SF_May12_sed_USG_2_FD_169988 | JGI IMG/M metagenome (GOLD analysis project Ga0224511, IMG submission 169988) | Sediment microbial communities from San Francisco Bay, California, United States - SF_May12_sed_USGS_8_1 | ecosystem: Environmental > Aquatic > Marine > Sediment | place: USA...
ATAGTGAGCGATTAACAAGTTGTTGAGGAGGGGTTTAGTTTCAACAGCGGCTTATTGAAGATATGTGCCGGCGACTTATCACCATCTTAACTCCGTGTACGATCCGCTCTGTCCACATACCCAAGGACCGATGGTCTCAACGATGTGGTCATCTTTCACATAAACATTGAAGTAACATGCAGTTTTAATCCACGACACTTCGCGATTTCATAAATATTATCTTTGAATTTGAGGCGTATAGTTTATTGAATATTGACCAGACAGATATTCTAATCGAAGAATAAAGTACTTGCGGTAATGAAATATAATTTGTGATATTTGTCAATAATGGGTCAATACGGCGACAGAACAACCACCGGCATACTAAATGCTTGCATTCTTAGAAACACACAAATATAAAAATGCGCGATTTTCTGTCTGTTTGGAAACTGCATTTTAATATAATATTTTATATAATGAAATATGATTATATTGAAGGAAAGAAATACGATAGATATTATTATACCAAAAGAAAATTGAAAATTGCTGACATAAGTTGCTTGGTAAAGTGCTTATGAAATTAAATGCATTAAAGGGGGAAGGGTTGATTCAATGAAAATGCGCAGCCAATTTAAAACTGTTTCTGTTTAATGGCCTAGGCATTTATCTAGTAGGTTCTCTGGTTAATTCGTTCATAAAGACATTGCAAACGTATTCGCATACCAGTCAAATATTGGTAGAAAAATGCTAATATGTAATAGTATATAAATTATTACAGATGATTTAAATGGCATCTCGTTGTCTACAAAATGTGCTAAATGTATATTCATGTTATACGAGGCATTTAACAGTTATACAATATTTTTAAAAATCGTTTAGGCAACGCTATACATACGCTTTTATTGGTAATGAAAGTTTACGAAAAAGCAATACAATGGATAATTTTCCAATATGCAAATGCAGCTAATTGAATAATGCTGATGTGTCCTTTACAGATGCGCCTTTTATAATTAAACATTTTATATTATGCAACTTAGAAATGCAGAAATATATTTATTTATACCTAACGTCTACATTTTTTAAACACTGTATAATTTTAAATATATGTATATCGCTGTTATAATCAAATATAATGTCTGTCTATTTATTCATAAGTATTAACAAATGAAAAATGATATTTTGATAAAGGTTCAATTACAGTTATATCCCCGGGGCAACTCGACGTGCAAATTAATTTGTAACACTTCATTTGGAACACTCCCACGTCACGATTACAATTAAATATGTGAAATTTATCTTCTAGGTATATCTGTTGGCCACGCGAAGTAAAATGATATAATTTAACTGTTTTTATGCAACGTTATATGAATGGGTTATATGCCGGACGCATATCTTCAACAATTTTATCAATTAAAATAGTGCTAGACGACACATTTCAAGTTCACTTTTCAAACAGTAACCTTTAACCGTTTTCGCGCAAAGAAAAAATAAGAATATATCACTTATGTAATAGTTAAATTTTCGAATGAAACATTCGATGTTTAGTAAATATTATTGGCATTTTTACATTTTATTGACCGTTGAAATAAAAATAATATTTATAGATGATACACCATTTGCTTTGTATCATTTTAGTGTTGTTAGCGAGTTCCGTTTTCGAATAACTTTAATAACTTGAATTACACTTAGCGGTAAGAAACCCGTGCCCGATTTCCACCACCGTCTTGAAAATGATTTCAAAAAGAAAATAATTGGCATTATATTGTTTGTCTTTGGCTAGCAGAAAATGTAACTAATAGTTTTCTTTTATCAGAATTGAAAAGGGACTCGGCATATGTAATGACCGTATCACATGCACATCCTTTTTGTGCAATTGTTGTACAATTAATACAACGTAAACTAAATATATATTATTTATAATAAATGCAAATAAGTGCGCCTGTTTTGCCCTTTTAATAACATTCTGATTTTTGACAAAACAAAAGATAATTATACTTAATACAAACAAACTTCAGTATCAAAGCGATTTAAATATATGTAGAATACAAGTACACCTAAACATACGGGAATTTTAAAAGTTCAAATATAATACCTACTGTACTCCGCGACCACAATGACGGAGTTGTTGTATCACCCTATCGCTTGGAGCAAACGTCTTCAGCCTTCCTTGCTTCTGTTTCCTCAGCACGCATTATTGTGTTATTCTTTCGTATCGGTTGCCCGAGTTGTTTATGTAAACGTCAGTAAAGTTGTCTTTCATTATAGGTTTTAAATGCTGGGTTGGTTTTCATCTTTGTTTTGTTTTTTCAAAATCTTGTAATTGAGACAACCATCTGTTGACCCAAGGCTTACCCTTGCAAGGCCAGCCATGTGTCAGGGCTTTTCTACGCACAGCAAGTTTCTTTTTGTGGACGACAAAGTCAATACATTTGACGATACAGTGTTAAAGAATGACTTACTATATTATTGAAGCCAGGAAAAGAGTACGCACACGAGTAGTGCATGTGTTTATACCACGTGCGTAAATTTCTGATCAATTAATACAAACGCATATCAAGATCATAATTATTATGAATTTCAAAGACATAATTATTGGTTGCATGTTTTGAGAAAAGTTTAACATTTAAATTGAGATGTTAAAACTTTAAATATAAACAATAACCGAGCGTTCAGTTCATAAAGCCTGTTGTAGAAAGTGTCATTCATTTTTCGAATGTTTTGGCGCTCTTGGATAATTTGTATCTTGGCATCATCTAGCCGGACAGATTATGCTGTTACACCCAGCTGCAAATTGCTACTTAGTAACACCATCCAAAATACACAGACAAATCTGTTTGTTCGGCCTAAGAAGGATGTTAGACAAACATGAGCAGGGGTACTATTTTTCTGCTCGGATTTACAAATATGATAAATACCTCGATAAGCACTGAGGCGGATTAATACGCTGATTGGTGAGATTTCTCACACACGTGTTGTAAATAAACACAAGCGTGTTGAGACGATTTTGGTGTTCATTTCTGACACACAGAATTATCTTGTCAGGAAAACAGCAATGCGAAAACATTTAGATAAAGCTGAAATCGAAGAAGCACTTTGAGCTTTCGACAGATGCGGAGGTGTTTTCACTTTGCAGCTTTCAAAACTTGTCTACTTAAGTTGTACGATATGGTAGATATACATTCTACATTTGAGACCCAATATACCCTCTAAAACAATATTTCAAAGATGAAGTTTATTTGTTAAGTCTAAAGCAATCAGTAAAATATTATTCGTGATCAACTGCCGGTTTATTGAAGTAAAATGTGCACGTTTGTTATATTTATCGTTATAACACAAAGATATACTTTTTATGAGTCTTTAATATTAAAACAAAATTATCATTATAATGTGTTACAAATACAGACAATAGTACAGACTGTCGTTGACATGGCCTTGGGTACATAAAATTAACAGCACTGAGTCTACAAATATATCCCGTAGCTTCTGAGAACACCACAACTGTGGTTATTCAGCGACATAAACGGAAGCAAACGTTTGTGAAATATTTTTTTCTTAAAAATGACACCATGTTCAAGTGACTGCCTCCGCGCTGTGACTTTCATTGTTAGTTTGATATACACCAACTCCCGTACTTCTGAAGGCGCCCGGCATTTCATTTATATTTATCATTAATAAGGTGCTATAATTTTCATTCTCTAAGATAAATGATTAGATACGTTTGGCTCGAGATTCTTGCGTGTTTGATATATACGACCATTAAACCTAAATGCATCTTGGTGGTCCCCTGAAAATGATTTTAAATTATTCATAAACAATATCATACCGGTTTTAATTAGTGTCAACATGTTTGAAAAGTCGTTAGGTTCAGAAATAAACCATACGTCGACGGCGGTAGCTGCATGTTTTTATTTCGCGACAAAGGTGACGTTAACGTTGGTGGTAGCGTATTTTGCGTTAAAATCTTAACTTTAATACACTTTCACCAGGTCGACAATGCGCTAGGGACACTAAATTTTAACCTGGTTATTACGATTTCGTTTAACAATATTTAAAAAACACAGAAGGATAAAATGCAATATAAAGCAATTTACTATGAGTAAAATATTTATAAAATACTTTAAGCCAATAAAAATTGTATTGAATGCATTTTAATAAAACTTGTTATTAACATTTTATAAAAAAATAATAAAAAAAATATGTAATTTAAATATAAAATTGGGTAGTTGATATACAAAAGAAAATATATAACTCATATTTAAAAAAGTAAACATAATGTGTTTTCAATGTGTTGTAAATTTAACTTCACAATATTGCAAAGAAAGCTCAAAGAGTACAAACTATGGAAGAGTACAAATTATGGAAGAGTACAAATTATAATATACAATAAGGTGACAACACGTTTATAGGTCATTCAATAAATTCCTGACATATATAGTTGCCAGGATGGTTTTCTGTACAACAATGGCACAAATCAGTGAAAGAAGATGTTTTCAGGTATTTTTAACAGAATGAAACTGCGGCGAGTATAGATAGACGATGATAAATGCGATGGAATGATAGCGATCAGTATCAGACTGTCATTGTCGGGACCACATCGCTGTATCATTGAGGCAATCGCCTTATTACTACCATTAATAATCTACCTCATTGTGCTGAGATCAAAAGCAAAAACGAAGGAATCAGAGTTGACAATAAAGGCGTCATTGTACGAGCGACTGATAGAGATATTGACTGAGAAAGCGCGATCCACCTGTGCATAAGGCTTGTTGGTTCATCCCGCGATTCGTCATGCCAGGAGATAAGGCCCTCTGTCCTGCGATTGTGTCATATGTTTACCGTCAGACACCTGGCTAGGCCGACCGTACACGTTTGGAATCGCCTGGTAAGGCGTGAATGGTGTTAAAGCGTTAAGAGCCCAAAGGATCTGCAATACTAGGCAATAGAATCCATATTTACCATTCCGGCGTGCCAGGGCCATGATCTGGTTGCCATGGTCAATGGTGGGTCATGGTGGTGGGTGTTTGGCTATCGTGGAGTCCTCGTATCTTTCTTGGAGGGTATGTGTGACCATTGGAGGGGCAATATGGCCCTGGTATCATCATAATTATGATGTAATTGAGACTAAAGCGCCTTGATATTTAGGTATTATACCTCGGGAGATAAATGGGGATTAAAGTATGTCGTTGATAGGCCCTTATATTATCCCCAGTATCTTTCAAAGTGTCAAACAGATCGCGTAAAACAATCAGGATTGAGATACGGTGGCTTAACACTGCAAAATAGTTTGAAATGCGGACACCTTGATCGTTGGAATGAAAGAGACACTCAGATAATAAATATTTGTCCGTGACAAGCTTGATTTGTTTGCGAATTTTTGAACTCTTAAGACATTCCTAATCTGCGAAATGAATCGTCGGCAATCAAAATGCTTTCGTTCGATAGATTGCCAGCATTCTCATGGCTGTCAGTCTACTTTTTGCCCATGGATCGGTCGTAATAAATGCTGCAAGGTGATATGGCATGAGTAAGATTCAAGATTTGTTTAGAAGCGCTGGTAAACGCCTGGCAAACCTCACAGATGGTATTTGTCGTCTTTAGAATATCTGTCTTAATACATACATGCACCCAAATGGGCTGGATGTGCTCTCAATACTCTTGTACCGAATGAGAACAGTTCGTTTCCGAACCCCAAATCATCGCGAAAGGCACCCTTGCCAATTTCTCAGGATAGATTAAATTTGTCCAGCGCTAAACGCAAGGGCTTGTCTTGTTCCTCGTTTCCTGGCCTTTTTAAAACATTGTCAGCCAGATTCATTGAGATGTCATATCAATTGCTTGCGTCTAAATCACGCGAGCGACCATACTGTTCGCTGTATAATAACGTTAGCCTAAACCAATTTGCCTCCCAAGCAAAATGGTCTCCGCCATTCGCTTTGAATAAGCCTCACAAAGAGTCTGATGCGCCTTGATGACACTGATCAGTGTTTAGACGCTTATTATCTTGTGTTCGAAATAAGTTGAAGATGAGGATCAACGGTGCACACCGCGCAAACACGATAATTTTCTCCCAGAAATATGGGCTCGTATCCTTTCGCCCGTCGTTGCGGATTTTCTAGAGTACTCGTCACAGACCTACACAAGTGCGCTTGACAATGTAATTGCCTTGCCAGTGTTACAAACCCTCCGTCTGCCCGGTAAACCACGTCTCACTTCCGCTGGTGGCCTCAAATTGTTAGGAGTTTGATAACACGTATTTGCTTCGACTATCATTATTATACTTGTTTGGGATTTTTGCGTTTTCATCATTTTGTTACGTTTCCCGAGTGAGGTTTCGGTGGGTCTTCATTGTCACATTAGTTTAATTCATGTTTAACTTCAAGTTAATGATTTCATTGACTCTGTGTGCCTGCGTCTTCAAAACCCATTTTTCTATCGTATTATTGTTGCACAAGGACTGTTCACAGTAGCAAAAATGTAATGTAATTCTTGTGCAATGTTTGCCTAAGGGCAAAAGTGTATAGCACACAAAAACATTTGGTTCCGTATTTGTCATGATATCCAGCTTTCTCAGTATAAATAAGTCATTGAAGCTCGTCTTCTTGATTACAGAACGTATTCAATACTTGGAATAACTTACGGCTTTTCTTCCTTTTGCAAACACTTTAAGTATTCAAGAAAATTTAGAATTAATCGAACAAAATTGAAGTGTTACAGTTAAAGAATTGGGAAGCATAATTCAGACGTTGTATAACAAAGCTGACATTGTGCGGGCCAGACGAATGGAAGCAAATGGCACCAGTCTTGTTGACACAGGACCGAAAGATCTACACAAAAACATACCTGCGATGTAACACATTAGCGAATTATGAGAACACTTTCGGTGTCTAAACAAATACTTAAGATCTGACATTGTTGATTAAGAGAAAACGTAACGCTTTGATATGGATCTTCTATCATAACCGACGCATTTAGCACACTTATTGCTGAGGCTTGCAGACTCATTTTATCTCTCGTTTGAAACTTAAACCAAATTAAAACGGCATGATATTATAATTTTCAACAACTTCAAGAAGACACTTTACCTAAACAAATATTTTAAGTATGTGAATGTCAATATAATTATCTAGATAAAATGATGCATTGTGTCACTTACTTCTACACCAAGAGCGTGAAATAGAAGATAGGGTTTGCTACTTCATTACTCCTTGTATAATAATAATAGCAATAATAGTAATAATAATAATAATAATAATAATAATAATAATAATAATAATAATAATAATAATAATAATAATGATTGTGATGATAATAAAAATAATAGCAGCAGTAGATTTAATATTTTATAAATAAACAATAACAGCAGCACAATCATCACTACCAGCAGCAGCACTAGCGACAACCACAACAACAACAACGACGATGACAACAAACAACAAATACCGCATAAATATCATAACTATAGCTGCATTCCTAATGTCGATACTGGTGTCGATTAAGTTGGTTAACCCGTGTCAACATTGAAATCCTACAAAGATGAGACAAAACGGTACAGCATCATCATCTATTCATTCATCATTCTCATAATGTGGCTTTTTGAAAGTTTAATACCGTGCCGACATATCACAATAACTGTTTTATGACAAATATACTTTCCACATGATGAAAGATGGCTCGCATTGTTTTTACAATGATAAAGATATTTTGACAAAAGAAGTGATAAATACGTTTTATCGGGAGTTATTTGTCGAATGAATCATTGCCCAGATGAACTATTACTCCAAAGAGCTTTAATATGTTTATTTAAGAGTGTACCTATCATTTTATATAAACACTACCGTCTTCAATGCAAATAAATTCCGGACCATATCTAAATCGCCTTTTTACAATAAAAACGTTTATATTAAGTATCGCGGCTAGGCAGGTGTAAAAATATTTAACAATGCCTTAAATAAACAGTGTATCTTATAACAGCGAAATGGCATCTCTGATATGAACATGACGGGATAAAGTCGGCCTATGTGTGCAATACACGTCTGTACGGATTAGAAGGCCTCCTAATTGTTTTCATTATGGTGATACTATTACTCGCCAATATGCTTTAGCTTTCATATCGTCGCTATATCCTCTTAAATATACAAATGTAGATAGTGTATTAGGACATCAGACAATATAAATGCTAAATCTGCAACAACAATATTTCTATTAAGACTTCGCAATTGTTAATAGGTTATAAAAGTTTGATTGCGTTGAATGTTTATTGTGATCTATCTAATATAAATAACAAAATAAATATTTTGCTAAAGTCGCGCGTTGTTATCATTTTCTTATGTTACTTAAAACCTAATAACCGTGCAGGGCATTCAAATAATGTCATTTATAAATTAACAAATGAAAACATGTTTAAGATATAAATATTTGCTTAGAAAATTGTGGCAAAAACAATTGATGTCTTTGTAATCCCTACATTGTGTTACGTTATAACATAAATAACTTTGAAACATCTCAACATAAATTAAAAATCAATTTTAAGACAACAATATTTATATGTTAATTTTTGAAGGAATGGTTGATATTAGTTGGGACATTCATGACAAACTATAACTTACTGCATCGGCCGCTTTATTTGCGGTCTTTATGGAAATTGAGAGTCGAAAAAACACACCAAAAACATGGTTTTATTTGTATAAAAAAATGTCAACCATTATTAATATAAATTATCTTTTATTATTTAAAGACATGATTTACGCATAAGAGTGATGTGGTAATAAAGAACGGTTTGGCGTGCCGATGTGCACGAAGGACACCACGAGGTCGCTGGCCTGTGGCCTTCGTAATGTCTTCCTTCGAACCAACCTCCTCATTGTAGTAACCGCGACAACTGACCACGAAACAACGAGAATATTAGATTATTATCGCTATTGCTTTACTGAAGACCTCGCATCTATTTGATTGCATTTATTAGCACATATAGTATGGAATGTGTGCGTGCAATATTATAACAAAAGTGTCATCTCTTTGCAAGAAAACTGTAAAGAAAAAGAAAAAAATAAATAAGAAAAAAACTAAAATGTTTCACAGCGAAGCTTCCTCGATCAAAGAAAACATGACGTATTCTAAAGCGCAATTCTGGTCTGAGTCAGAGCCCAGATCAATTAAATTCCTAGCCTACCCAAATATCTACAATTTCAAGTAGGTCTTGAAACGGGCACTTTTGTCATGATATGTTTGTTTTCTGTCATTTAAACACACAACCCCTCTTATTTCACTGTAACATATCGAATTTTTATATTACCACGAGTTATGCTATAGCGCCAGCTCTCGTTCAAATTCTATTAATTCTCAAAATACAATATTGAAATAAGTCTTGCAAAAATGATACTTCAGCGGCACTTTAATAAAAAGAATAATGGTTTCCGCTGTAAATTAAACATTATCGTGTCATGCGTTCCCTATCAATACGGATCATTCATAGAATGGAGTTTGATTATTGTACAATCGTTGCTGAAACATGGTATAATAATAATACTTAACGTCAATCACATGTTGTTGTGAGCAATGGCGCCGCCATTTACCAATTTGCTATTACCCACAAAAGCTGACCCGAGAGATCTTTTTAAACGGAAAAGTAAACAATATGACACTTTAAGTGGGTTCTGTGATATTAATCTCGCTCATAGAACGGAGAATCATTCTATATTTTGTTAACTATTTAAGCCTACTACCACTCCCCCTATACGAGCGGTGCAAATGCTCCCAGTGACCCCAAAATGTAACTTCCGTACCCGCGCAAACATTCGCGCATTCATGTCAAACGCAATTGAGCTTTATTTTACATTTCTTAGTTCTTCAACTGCAAATTTGCAATTTTAATAGCCGTTTTTCCTTTGCTTATCAGCAAACTAGATTTGATATACATATAAACCCAAATATTGTCATTCTGTTTAGCCTATGCTAAAATATACTTTTGTTTTGTTTTGTTTTATATTCAGCTTTGTCCTTAAATACCGGTAGCATAACATGGCTTAAAATGTTTTGTTTTAATATTCTTTATACATGTATATATAAATGATTAATTTTCCTATTTTAAACAAATTGAAATGCAGTGATATGCCTTGGATTTAATATCCAAAATCTTTGGTTTTGCTATTTAAGCATTAGTCTATATTTCTCATTTTGTCTGGTTCCAGGCTGAACAACCAGTCCGGAGATGGTTCCCGGTATCAAGGCTCCTCGCCCGATCGCGACTCTTCAACCGACTTTGACGACATCGACGTCGACGACAAGTCTTTCGAAGAGGAAGACGACGAAAAGATCGATATTGAAAACGAGGATGACGCCAGCAGCATTTCCAGCGTGGCGTCGCCGGTATCTCTGATGTCCGGTCACGTGACCGCTCCTGGTCCGGCTCCGCACATATCGCCCACCTGACTATATGGCCTGCAAAACCGGGAACCACCAGTATCGTCTGCTGCAGCATCTCAGGCGAGCTTTTTACCCCAGCCTTGGGCGCTTAATCTCTCAATGCCCAAAATGATGCCGGGGACCATTGTACCGCCACCACCAGTACGCTCGTTTGGTATTGATGACATTTTACACAAACCTTTAGATTTTTCGCAAACGAGTCTTCAGCACTTACAGCATAATCTACGACACATTCACCATAGCTTTCCTTACAAATATATGAACGGCTATATGGCTAATTATCACCCTCAAACTATCACGCACACCGTTACTTCGCGTGACGAAATAGACTCGGACAAAATTGAGACGGCGTGTCAGTCAAGATCTGTCGGTGAAGAAAACCCTAAAACCGGAAGTAAAGATTAGTGTCAGTTAGAATTTGTTTTATAGATAGACAAATAAAACAGTAACACCTACTAACTGAACGGAAATGAATACTTTTACTTACAGTGTCTCTGTAGCCATTTTCGGCTGCCACAGCGCGCGTGTTGTGAGTGTAAATAAACAAACGCTGAGGCCCGCACCGGGTATTAACACTATGTCAGTGTGTAACAGAATGATTGAGGCCCTTCAGCACAGATTCCTGTGGCGAATTTTCTCGCTTTTCAAATGAACATTTAGTGCTAACAATAGACGGATAGTTTATTTATATTAACACGTCATATGTGCTGCAAAGTGGGACTCAAACTGACATTATTGATTATAACTGTTACTTAAAAACTAATTATTTTTTGAATGTATGTTTTGCCACACTATTTGATGTTATTGTAAGTGAACTATGTCGCGCTTTTTTCTTTTTTATTTAATTATCTTGCCAGAATTGCATTTCATGTTTGTACTTGCATATCATTTATGCCATCATTTGTTTCACATACATACATGACGAGGGTCTACTTGTATTTTTATTTTAAAATGTTGCAATATTTGAGATATCAGCATTACTTCAATATGTCCTACGGTGCAAGTGAATATTATGTTTCGCGGTGTGTTTCTTTTTCATTCTTAAATTCAGCGGGTTTGTTTACTTCTGAATTGTTTGTATTTCGGAATCGATACAAGACAT
>Ga0224511_10003320_pt1 | contig 11501 bp, 6 predicted proteins | sample SF_May12_sed_USG_2_FD_169988 | JGI IMG/M metagenome (GOLD analysis project Ga0224511, IMG submission 169988) | Sediment microbial communities from San Francisco Bay, California, United States - SF_May12_sed_USGS_8_1 | ecosystem: Environmental > Aquatic > Marine > Sediment | place: USA...
GCATCATACTGATGATTGTCATCGACAAAATGAAGTCAATAATTCATATAAAAACAACAATAACCCAACACAACACATTTAAAATATAGACATTATACTGACAATTGTCATCTGACAAATGAAATCAATAATTCAATATTTATATAAAAAAATACAACAATAAACCCAACACAATACATTTAAAATAAAGGCATCATACTGACAATGTAATCCGATGTAAAGAATTGAATAAAATAGTTCATATTTAGAACAATTAACTTGTTCTCACATGTCGAATGTTTACTGGTCCTCTGCTGCTAGGCGGCGGTTGTGCGGTCTTCGATGCTGATGCTACTACTTCTGCTGATAAACTGCTGCTGCTGCTGCTGCTACTCTCTAACATTTGTCATCGTCGTAATGTTACTTTGGTCTTTTGTTGATTTTGTAATTGTTGTTGTTGCTTTTCTGCTACTGCTGCTGCTGCTACTGCTACTGCTGCTTGTTGTTTTCCCTGTTGTTGTGGATGATGATTGTATGAAATCACCGTGTTTTTCTTTGCCCTTGCCGTTTTTTCGGTCCAGAGTTTTGCAACTGTTGATAGTTATATTGGATATCAATGTCTTAGCCCATCCATTTTTCTATTTTCCTAATTTCTTAATAATTTGGTATTTTCTGTTGTTGTGGATTTTCCGTTTAGAAGGTCAATTTTCTTTGAGGAACTAACGTAAATATTTTTTGTTTTGTTTTGTTCGACTGCTTATCCTCCCGGGTTAATCCGGGCCCTTCAGTCAGTTGCTCGAACATTTTACTATTTAATTTAACTTCCGTTATCTTAGTATGTACCCGTGTAGTTGTTAAGTTCGTGTTTCCGAGTCCATTTGCATATCCGTTTTTCGTTGCTGCAGTTTATCTGTAGGATAACGCTAATTTGGGGCTGGGTCTTTGGACAAGAAGAAGCGGCGCACTTGGTTGTGATTGAAGTTGCTGTTGTTCTACTGGCTGGAGATCCTGGCTCGTGGGGCAGATATATTTGGCGGCAAGATTTGTTTTGTTTTTTTGAACGATTTTTTATCTTGAGTTTGAAAATTATGAAAAGTACTATGCTTTTAAAGGAATAAACGTGTAATCCACAAACCTGGTTGTAATGGATGTTACAGCAACTCGTACAAAGAATGTGGGACTTCTGCTTCTGTGTGAAGTAAGATTTCGAATTGTTGTCTGTCATTTATTTTTTAAGCTTTATTTTACTTTTTACAAGAACGTATTGGAACAATTATTGTATCTAGTTATTGGATGGTTTATTATTATTTATATTTCAAAATTCCCTGTTATTAAAATGTTTGTCTACACTAACATACTTCTTTTCACATCAGCTTCATGACAGCAAATACATATTAGTGTTTTGTAGATACTGCTTCAATATACAGTTGTATTAACTTAAAATTGATAATAGCGCAAACTATTATGAAATTTGTGTTAGCTAACGATGACAGTTGCCATCATTTAGGATATGGTATATGTTGATTCTGTGTTTAAAACATGTATGAATGCCAAAAAGACGCAATATTATGTTAAGCCATGCACCCACGTGTGTTTGCAGGTTTCCCCTTTCAACACAAATGACCTGCTAGCGGAAGACTACAATGCACAGAAGCTGCCCGCGGGCAAACACACCATGAAGGGGCTCTGAAGTGTGGCCCGGAATAATGCACACACGACCACAATGTAAGCATCTCTATAGTAGCATATGGGTCATTAGTTTAGCACACCATTCTGCATCTAAATTATATGCATCATGGTCTTTTTTCTAATAGTGTTTTTATCATGCCAAAGAAGATTACCATAGATAACTTACATATACTTTGTGTATAATTGGTAGGACACTCTCTCTGCCACTAGGCGTTTAATAATACATAATTGATACAGTATTATAATAATGATAATAATTATGATAAAATAATAATAATAATTTGAGTTCACAAAAGTATCATTTAGACATTTAAAGTACAAATTCAAAATATGCCTTAATTTCAAACTGCCTTCAATTGACAGAAAAGAACATCATATATTTAATTAAATGAAATGCAACTATAGCAATTCATACAATGTATGTACCGCAAGTAGGTCGGATGGCGTGCAGGTTCCCTGGGGAAAGCCCACCTACACGGGGGTTAAGAATTGCATGGGCTACACACTCAACTACAACAAGTACATCGTGTACGACACAAGGCAGATTAAGATGAAGTACCTGCTCAAGGTCAAGTTCAACTTCAAATAGGACCGGGATGGAAACTGGAAAATGTATTACCTAAGCGTGACTATTAACCTTGTGAAAAACTGTGATGAAATTTTTGCATACTAGTAATTAGATGCGGTTTAAGATTAAATACACATGTGCACTGTAGTTGTAGCATCACAACGTTTGGCATTATTGTTATCAACTTCAAGTAGGTTCAGCATAGGAAGAGGAAACTTTTATTTGTGACCTAAGAGTGAATAGTAGATAAACCTTGATGAAGTTTCTACATGCAGATTTATACCTGATTTTTGACTTGAGAGTATATGTTGACCTTACGACACACTTTGATCAAATTTGCGCATAATAGCAATTAGATGTTGTTTGACATTTAAAACACATGTTCTATGTAGAGTCAAAAGATTGACATGCTTGCATTTTATGTCTGACGGTTGGTGGTAATGTAGTGTACCAGTTACATTGTACCCTAAGCTTGATGATGAAAATGGTGTTATCATTGTTATATTTTTTTAGATAATTCATATTGTTCCAGACATTAGTTGTGCACTTTTTCAGTATGTTGTTGATAATGAAGTTTGTTATTGACAACGGGATTACGAACATTCCTTATTTACATTGTGAAATCCAGTGTTAAAAACAAAAGCAAACAATTTTTAAAAACGTATCCATACAGATGTTTACATGCTGTATGGGACTTCACGGAAAACGTGTATTATTTAACACATTAATACAATTAAAATGCATCTCATGTTGGACACAGTGTTAAACATACAGCAGACACATGTAATGGATTAAATAATGCATAATAACAGTTTCTTGTATGGAAATACCTTTTCAACTCTACCTAAAGTAATCCTTAAAGGATAAGATTCACAAACATATTTTCAGATTTTTAAGATACTTTGATGTTGTTTGTTCTATATTTTATATTTCTAATTGTTGGCACACCTTTAGAATTGTTTAAGATAATTGTTTACCAGTAGAAAATGTTTGTCAAGTCACTTTAAAACCAATATAAAGAAGATTTTTTATACTAACAGATCATGTTGTCTTGTGCAAAATGTGGTATATTTCTTCACACCAACAGAAAGGCTAAATCAGTGTCCCTGCTCCAGTTTCGGGAAGTTCCGTTTCCGCCGTACGTTACTATGACGCGCACACAATTCTTCACACGATATTTGTTAATTAAAGAAGTATTTAGACCCATATCAAAAGATGCTAGAATTTTGAAAATAATTGATATTTAGCTTACAACTTTATTTTTTTATCTGTATGTTGTGTTTTACAAGCATACACTGTTTACACTGATACTTCATCTCATAATACAATTAGGCACTATTGTCAGATATCCTGCGATGCACCAGTTGAACACATCATGTGTAATGCAGTAATGTTTAGTGTAAAAAATAATTAAAAAGGCTCTTTTGAATATGATGTGCACAATAATTAAGGTGAGATATTGCAAGTTACACCAATCACAACTATCACGTTCTTCTGTTTGTTATGGTAGCTATCTAATTTGGAAATAAAATGAAAAATGAAAAACGTGCTGTTTTAACCTTGAGGTCCATGTATTGTGAAAGGGTTGTATCCGGGTCTGGTCGGTTCAGAAACTACATGTTAAAGGTTACCATACTATTAATGTTAGAATAACTTTGTTAACACTTGAGAGCGTATTTGTGACCAAATGTCTTTTAAACATGACTTTTGTCCATAATGTATATTTTGCTAATGTCTATGCCAAGTTCGAATCTTGGTTAGTTTCTGGCTGGAATCAAGGTTTGGCTGTTGATTTAACGAATGCCTGTTAATACTAAAAGCATTATTTTGATCTTATGTTTTTTCCAACCATAGCCAGGATGTTAATTTTGTCAATGTCCATGGTCACTATGTTACATTTTAGAAAACACATTTTTGCACACTGTCTTCAAAACTGGGTTAGAGTGTTTATTAATATCTAGTCCATATTCGGTTAGGGATCAAAGCCTATGGCACCATGCTACGTTTACGTCGAGTTTATATATGTCATTCACATATAAATCTTCCTTTCAATTTTTTTCCTACCTAGTATAAAATATCGAATATCATATTTAATCCAATACGTATTGTTAGAATGACAAAGCTCAATGAAGTAAAGCTCACCAGGTATCGAAACAGCATTTGAATTTGTATAAGATAACCGTCGTGAATCCCAAGGAATTTAGAATGAGGATGTGGATATGGAGAGGATACTCGAGATACTTCTCTAACAACCGCTCATAACACAAGGCGGTTTCTTTTTAAACAAACTGTATTTATTTTTATTTTATTAGTGATATGCCCTATAAAGCTCATATCCCAGCCTTCCTTTGTTGCAATGACCATTTTAAAATAAAATGTCAGCGAAAGATTTAAAACAGAACATATAAATCAAGTTACATTAAACTAGAACTATCGCTGTAAGCGATACATACCCCCACCATTGTGCATTATAAAGCGAAAGCAAGGGTAAGATGTGTTGTGGAAATTGCTCAGTTGGGGAAAACTTTTTAGCTAAGTTTGAAGGATATCCTGCCATTATAGGAATAATCAATATGAAATTAACAAGCAGACTCTACATATCGTCTGCTATTGATTGAAAGGAAATTGAAGGACTTAAAAGGGGAAATTATGCATACTGAGGTAACTTGTGACACTTAACATTCTATAAAGTTTTTTAGGTGTATATAAATTTTGTTTTGGTTTATTTGACATTTAACTGTGACCTTGATTTTGAGCTGACACATAGGCAACATTGGCTCTGCACATCCCCTAGTTGAGGTGAATGTGTCATTCAAGTTTGAAGGAAATCATTTCATTAGTAAAGAAGTTATAGAGCGGATACGACATAATGTGTTATATTTGTTTGTTAAATATTTGACCTTTTATTGTGACCTTGACCTTGAGCTGACACATGGACAACATGGGCTCTGCACATCCCCTAGTTGAGATAATTGTGTCATTCAAGTTTGAAGGAAATCCTTCCATTGGTACATGTATAGGGTTTATAAAGCGGACATGACATAATGTCTAATATTTGTTCGTTTAATATTTGACCTTTAACTGTGACCTTGATCTTTAGCGGACACGAGTTGGAGACGGACGGACCGACCGACGGACCGACCAACCGACCGACGCGACAGAGCGAATCCAGTATAGCCCCCCCCATTTTGTGGTGGGGGTATAACACACTTAGAACGAAGAGAAGGTTAGCTGCCTAATTTGATTAAAACAATGTGTTAATGAATTCTTGCATCCAGCAACGTTTGTGGGACCAACGGCATGCTGTTTTATGTTTCCAACGTTCGCCATCGTTTCTGACAAGTCTTAAACGTACGTTAAAGAGGTTAATAGGACCTTTTAACAAACGTTTTATATATTCATGTATCTCGTCCTGGTATAATATTTCACCAGAAAGTAACATACGACCTCGTAAGCTAGCTAGCATACACATGTATTAGTCAATTCTAAATGTTCATTGTTTATTGTTGAAAAATAGATATAATAATAATACTGATTAACTTTTAATTTTAATTAGCTTCGATATGTTGAAAATGAAACAGCATCAGCAAATTTTACTGGAATGTGTAAAGTTTATGATTACAGTTATTAATAATTCGCCGAAAAAATGCCTTAATGCCATACATAGCATTTATATATAACTACAAATTTATATGCAGTCGAAAAGCATTTTACTTTTTAATACAGTAATTCTCAAAATCAAAACACTATTTGAAAAAGCAAATCGTAGGTCATTTCATACTTTAAGTTAAACCAAATAATTGTGCCCAAATCGTTCAATTTATCAATGTTGTTGAATTGCCAGGGGTAATATTGTGGAAGAGAACATTGTTTGTAGTTTTTACTAGATTGAAATGTTTCTTGATATTGCAAAAAACACAATCCTTATGATCTTCAAAACCTCATGGGAGGTTTAATTTCTTAATTTGAAACCAAGCAATTGTACTTTTTTTATTCATTTCAGTTAAAACCAACACTCAAGTGGACACAGTGCCTTTACAGATAATGTTACAGACATGTAGATTTCAGACAAATTATTGCACCACCAAACACGCATTTAATAAGCAGTTATTATGTTATATCGGTCAAGCCAAATTTGGCTTCCATTCTTAGATTTACTTATCGGTGCAATTTGGGACATGCTTTTGAAAGCGGATATATAAAGAGCAGGAATGGGCATGCATTAGCCTTCACGTGAATGCAAGTTGTGTGGAAATGTCGCTTACTTTGTTAATATGTGTGTTGTTTGGTAAGCGCTCTTATTTCTTAAGTCGAGAAATATGTTGTCAATTCAAAGATGTGCCTTATTCCATTGCAATTATGATTGCGTTTCTTTTATTAACATATTGGATTTAAAATGCCATACTTTATAAAGTAAACTAACAACGTTGTTGTTGAAGTGATAGTAATAAATGAATTACAGGATACCTTAACATGGATTCAATCAAATATACATTTAAAACTCACTTTGTTTTATTCCGAAAGAGTACACACGTAATGCCTGTGCATGATATCTAAGTCGCTTACTGTACTACAAACTCGATGGTAACATCAGCATGCGAAACATCTTTGGTGTAATTCTTACCTTCTGAAATTTGGAGTTATTAAAGCAGCTGTCCTCCAGATGCTCAAAAAATAAAACAAATGAAAGAATATTAAAATTAACAGTAAATACTGGTCAATTTATGTTCAGTGGAGAAATCTATTATTACGGACTTCTTAATTAAGTTGACAAATCGTTGGTAAAACATCGATTTTCTTTACATAATCTACTGCGTTACTAACGCAGTAGCCGTTATGTATAGAAGGAATATCCCGATGGCAGAAAAGCAAATTGTCTGTTTTCAGAGCCAAAAATGTGAACATACTTTTTTCTAACAACTATTATATAATTATATTTGAAGAGATATTTCGAAAAGTTTGTAATTAATGTTTTTTTGTATATTCTGGAGGACAGCTGCTTTAAAGTGTTGTTACCTAACCGTTTACTATTTTCCCTGTTAGATCTACAGTTTGTGATAATATAATTTTTTTCGCAGTCAGAAGTGTAATTATTTTACCCAGAACACTACAATTTTGTCTGATATATACATTTCTCATTTTAAGTGTTGTTAATGTGTTGAATGTGATCATTATTTCACAAAATGTTTTAATCCGTTTCTAACGAAGTTAACCACCGCAAATCACTTTTAATTGTATAATGTATAAAGCAACCGGCGTCAACAGGTTTTATAAGTCATACAAGTTTAATTTCTACATCAAATTATTGTTGACTCAGTAGATAAGTACGTGTCTTATTTGACGAAGGCCTTGTGTAATCACGACTCGAACCCAGCTATTATTATTATTGTTTGCATACTTCTAGAAGTTTTATATAGTACGAATGTATTTTTTTATATAAAAACATAAGGCATTTCAAAAGAAGATAGTTTAGCTTAAATCGTGCACTCATCAGCTTTAAAATGTAAAACTTCGAAAAGCGTATAAAAAATTCCAAGGTTAAGCCATTATTTTATGAAAACTCTGCAATATATAAACAACTGTTTTAGCATCAAACGAATATGTCCAGAATTGCACATCTTCGTCTAAGTCGACCATATGAATGTTCAGTGCAATTAGGTACCGTACACAATATCAGAATTCAAGTGTGAACAGTGGCTAATCTTTATCTAAGTGCACAAATATACACATGTATCAATATGAAATTGACATTACGCTGAGGCTTCGATAACCACGCTCTTAGACAAGTGGATAATTTGATTAACAAAGTAATCCGTTATGTCCAAAGACATGAGACTATGTTGTCCAAGTATACGCTTATCCTTTCATTGGTGAACGGATTATGGTTATTTAGAAAAGAGAGTTCCGGCGTAATGTTCATTTTGTCACCACCAGCAGTTCTCATTTTAGCGAAATGATTCCACGATGGGATTGTTTTCGAACGCACATGAAATGAGTGTTTAGCCGTTGACTGACTTTTTAAAATGTTATGGTTTGCTTTGTATTTCTACACACTGGAACTTTATTGTCAATTTCTTATAAACGTTTGGTGATACAATATGATAACAATGATTTTTTAAGTTAAAGGGCGGATGTACGATCTTTTTATTATTTGTTTTGTAAATATATCAATACAAATGTATTTTACCGTCAAACGGAATGAAATTATAATAAATAAATACGTCAAACAGTAAACATGATATGTACCGATTAAAATAATGACTGCCACCATATTTGGATTATTGTTTACAGCTATGAGTTTCGGATGTTTGCGGACTTTTACAACAAGTTTCGTTTTTTTTCCGTTATTTCCAAATAACGGTGATATTTTCAAACAATCCTCGGCTTAAGTCGGAATCTATACTAAGCTATAGATGGCTACTAAAACCTGGGATCCGGATGTACGCAAACGAATTCTTCCTCTGAGAAGCGAAATAATATTTCAGAAACATATTTCGCTTTATACACATTTTTGGCATTAGGTTTTGTAAATGGTACACTTACTCGAAAATAAACTTTTATCGAACCTGGTCTTAATAAACTTAACCAACTTTCGTGACATTTTTAAGAAATAAGTATTGTATAGATAAAACGCATTAGTGCTATATGTATAAATAACACGAACCCGAAAATAGACAATTAAACTTTCAAATGAAACGTATATATCTTTAAAAGAATGCTTTGAGTGAGGTGTCCATTACAGCCGTTGGCCTAAGCCAGGCGACACCCATCAGGAGGCGGGACACTCCCATCAGGTTGCGGGAGAGGGCAGAAGTCCTCCCGTACATCGTAGGCGGCCAGGTTGCCAGTGAAGGACAGTTTCCATACCAAGTAAGATTATACAGTACCCACCTTGAATGAAAAATAAAACCCACACAATGCATGTTTGTTTTCCAAATACACGTACTTTAAAAGCCAAAACATGGTAATGGTTTTACTTTGACTATTATTGAAAGTCAACCTCATTTGTGCCACATTTAAATCTCACTATCTTATAAGCCCGCAAATTGTAACACTTCTGCTATGCTTTATAGAATGTAATACATAATTGTATTAAGTATTTGAAAAACAGTAATATGTCCGTCCAGTCAAGTACAGTATACATAGTATGCAGACCTATACATTATGTCATTTTCCCGTCAGTTACCTTGACTTATTGATAGAAGCTCTATTCAAACGATGATTATCAATTCTTGCATTTTAGGTTGGTCTTGTAGAAAGGGGGTATCTAATTTGCGGAGGAACATATGTCACAAGTAGCTCAGGCCGGATAAAGGTGGTCACAGCCGCTCATTGCCTGAGCTCGTAAGTTTAAACAGTTGTTTATTAACACATTGTTAAGTTTTTATACAGTTTTGTGTATGCTCACCTGAATAAAAGTGCTAAATATCATTAGTCACACATTAGCACACAAGTCAAACACAAATGACGGAGAAATAGTCTTTTCTTTACAGTTGTGATGTTTGTTTTATAAACTATACATAATAAACAATCTAATTATGTAAGGGCGCATTATCTTATGAAGATAGACCGCTGCATGAGTACAAATGTGTAATTGTTCATGTTCAATATTTTGTAAGTTTGCGTCCACATCGAAGGTATTAACACACTAAGCGCTCGGGAAAAATCCTCTGAAGGAAAGAATTTAAACGCAAGCGGCATACCTTTGGCAACTCAACCTTCTCGTGCTTGCTATCGGTTAACGCTGCTTTGTGTTTCCCGAAATAATTATTATTGATTGGGTTTCTTTTCAAAATGAAAAGGTAACTATTTGTCATTCCTACAATATAAATATGCAAGACGGAAAACAAGGTATTTTCTCGAGATGGAATTTAACCCCCGCTCTGGATAAACGATAAGAGAACTGAATCACTGAGCCACGGAACCACACTGGGACTGAAGCGTACACATAATTATACCATTTGCAATAATATTTCAACATGGGTTTACAAAGACTTTATACAGTCGAAGCTTTTATAGAAATCTACTAGGAGGTAGAATTTTCGGGGCGAAATAGTTTGACTACAACATAGTTTTGACATTTCTTATAAACATCACATAATGTAATTTTTGTAACGCTTTTCCAAAAAATACAACACCAAATTTGCATACTTACTACTGTGGTGTTATTTATTTTGTGTTAAAATTAATAACATTGAAACGCATTGATCTGCTAAGATCTATAAAACATGTTTTTCCCTTTTCTATTGTCTCAGATTATTTGCATACATTTATTTTCAATAGGTTATTTGCCTTGCACTAGTAAATTTAATATTTTGTTCTAAAGGAAGAATCCAAGACCTGCGGACTATTCACTGGTGTTCGGAATGCATGCTACAAATGTAGTCGGCACCAGACTTATTCTTGGAGTTGAAAGCATAAACGTACACGCTGGGTACAACTCCAACACAATGACGAATGATATCGCAGTTATGAGTAAGTCGTTTCATGTTGTGTATTTCTTGTATAATCTGTGTCAACCATCAACAAACGTTAACAATTAATGGTAAACCCGGCTTAAAGAAGCTCGCTACGTTTACTTTCCCTGTGGTCTTTAAGGTAATTGCGTCATAACAATCGTCATCCACGCCGTTTCCCTAGAAATCAATATATCCTACCTTATTTTAATACGTTTTAACAATGGCAGCTACCATGTTCACAAAAACACATGAGAAAATGCATTAAGTTAAATAAATTGCATTAAACAGTCAGTTTAAAAGTGAAATTGACCAAGAGCCGTTACCGGCTTTTAGAAGTTTGCTTCAATACAGATTAAAAAAACGTTCGTGGCTTTGTTGACAGCTGTGGTCGCCGGTGCTGATCTTTCATCAACGTGGGCATCACCCATTGCCCTTGCGTCACGGGCAGCTGCACAGAATGAACCTTCCGTTGTGTCGGGATGGGGAACAACGTCTGAAGGTATATTGTTTGAAAACAGTTGTTCAATTGATAACCAATAATATCGATCCGTTGTTTCAAAAACCTGAGTGTTGTATAGTAAGTGATATAAACACATTGTTTCGCTTAATTTGAGTGTTGGTATCATATAATGTTTAGCAAGTTATAAACGCTTTTAACACATTGCGCTTAGAGTTATACAGTTGCCCCCATCATTTGACCAATGTAAATGAGCAATAAGTTTGCGGAGTACAGTGGCATGACTAGCAGGCGTGACCTTCCAACCCATTTTGTGTTGAGAATGCCTTACCTTATTTATTCAAATAAA
>Ga0224511_10003321_pt1 | contig 11501 bp, 4 predicted proteins | sample SF_May12_sed_USG_2_FD_169988 | JGI IMG/M metagenome (GOLD analysis project Ga0224511, IMG submission 169988) | Sediment microbial communities from San Francisco Bay, California, United States - SF_May12_sed_USGS_8_1 | ecosystem: Environmental > Aquatic > Marine > Sediment | place: USA...
ACGCACGACGGACGACGCACGACGGACGACGGACGACGACGGACGACAGACAACCACTGACCACAATAGCTCACCATGAGCACTTCGTGCTCAGGTGAGCTAATAATTGCGGCTAGAATGTTTTTTAATATTACTTAATGCAAACATTTATGTACCCTTATCAGTCATTGCATTTTTCGAAATATATTCACATATGAGATGTATTTTAAGTTTATATTAATTACATTAAACACATTCCGTTTATATAGTTCCAGTATGTTTTGTAAAAAACATTATGTTGTAGAGCTTTTAAATGTAAGAAATTTACTGTTGTTCTAACAATAAAATATATTTAAAACTATGTTAATTATGCAATTTTAGTGATAATAATTATATTTTCCCACCAAATCAATGATTCACGCCATGTTGCGTTTATCCAATACTATAAAGTGTATTAATCTTGAAGCCACGCTCTTAACCTACGAAACACATACACATGTTTGGTTTACATCAATTAATATGCGTTTTCTTTGTAATGAAGTTTTTTTTTAAACAACGATTTAACGCATTCTAGTAATGTTGCATATGTCTATTTACCGTTACATTTTCTAATAACCGTTCTGCAATTCATTCTGCATATTTTGTTTGTTTTTGTGATAGTGACTATCACAAACTGAACAAAATGCTTTCTAATATCAACTACACCATAATGAGTACATATATCTCCATATCTAACCAATAACCTTTTTATTATATACGCGTTACTATCATTAAAAGCTTAATAACATTGATTATATATTTTTTATCAACAACATCTAAAAATAATATCTTTATTAACAAACAAAGTAAACCAACTGTTGCCACTTCCGTTTCTAAGGCTACCATGTGATATGAATGTATATTCAAAGGAATTTGAGAGCACCTGCAAATTTTCATTTCTATTATTTTTAATTTAAATAATGGTTTTGAGATCAATTGCTCACCGTAAAATAATTCCAGTAACATTTACGAGGACGTATAAAAAACGAATGTGTAAAAACAACGTCAACTATATGCTTAATTAAAATTAAAATTCATGAAAACATTATGAAGTCGTGAAAATGCGGGAATAATTAGATTTGACGTGCGTTACGTCATGATTGTAAACAATAACAAAACAAAAGTAGTTCATTTGTTGTATACATACCCGATAGCATGTCACGTGCTTCTTTAAACGCCCGATATCGACCAATATTGATCAGATGCGGTCAATAGCATTATATAAGAAAAGTTATTTGCGTATGTAAGAAATTTAGATATTGAATAGTCAAGGTCCCGTTTTAAGTAGTCAAAGATTGTCATGCCATTGTATGCCAAAGTGTAGTTTATAAGAACATGTTGGTGAAATAAAAAGTTTATTAAACCTTTTCAACACAGTACATTGTGTTCCCTTTAAAGGTCCGTGTTTACAGAGTAAAAACGCGAATGCGTCCAACGCGATCACGAACGTGAACGCGACTTTTGAGCATGTTTGCCATTCAAATTGAGCACGAACCCGAACGCGGAAAACCGTCGACGGCTTTCGAGGCGGCTCGTCTTTTGCTTGCGGTGAGAGATATAATTCATGGCGCAGGATGAGTCAGACACAGAGCAGATAACAGTTCTGTATTTGTACGCAAAACAATCTTAATAAATAATCTGAGTCTGCCCTGTCATACGGTACATGGTTCTCCTAAGTTGTGGTGCGCCCCCTCTGTCTGGATCCGCTAGCGTCTTACATAGTATATTATATGCGTAGTAAAGTTTCCGTATTACATTCGTTCTTGTAAGATTATTAGTTTTAGAGAACATTCATTGAATTGTGTCAAAATTGCAATTCATCCGTAGACATTACCACGAAGCACTATTTATTGGCTCCACATTGATTTGAAATGCCCTTCCTCTTATATCATCTTTTAGTCGGTATTCCTTCTACATGTATACCTGAACGGGTGATGCAAACGTAAACCATCAAACAAACAATTTCTATTGTCGGCCAGGCCAGTATCTATCTACACATGCAGACATTACACAAACATAAACGTAAACCGCGGTTTAAATTTAAGAATTTAATTCATCTTGTAATTTTAGAAGTATCATATTTGTTTTGGCAAGAGATGCAATTTTCAACCGCTTTGAGAAAAAGGCAAACATATGAAACATTACTCTGCCTTTTAAGGTTTATTTAAGTGATATACACATATATTTAAAATGAAATGTTAGGAAATATTAGACAATAATGTATACCATTGCAACACAATAATTGCCAATTGTATAGCGTGCTCGCAAGAGGAGCTAGTTAATGGGGTCCGTATTTATGTTTAATACGTAATAACAAGTCTGACTACCTGTTTTACAAGAAAAGTATGACAAAGGTAATCATTATATCCCAGTGAGCGACGTTTGAGGAAGGGCATGTTGGAGACACTCGGTCGGTTGTATGTTTATTCGTATATTACATGCAAGGTATTTGGAACAAATTACGTCTGAAAATGAAAAGAATCTCAATTTTACAACATAAATTCTTAAAATAAACGAACATACATTATTACAACCATTTGTTAAAAGCAGCTTAACAATAAAGTGATATCGAAGATGCAGCTAGATTTTAGTTGTGTCTCTGTAATATTACTGAACCCATTTATAGTAGACGTCGTTAAACGTTATTAAAAACAATGTGCTACGGGGGTCACAATTTTGATATTTATAGGTAGACTAGTAAGTTGTTTACCTCTTTCAATTGAATGCCATGTTGCTAGTGGTAAGTGCGCTGAAGCCTAATACGAAGCAGTAAAACTTTTAAAACTGAGCGAGATTTGGGTACATTGTACCCGTATCATCCTGTATATATTGCTTAAGGCTTTCAACAAAAGCTTTGTTGCCTGTAAATGGCCAAGCCTACATTAATAAAAATGTTTTCGGAATATTTCTATTCTCGTATGTAAGCGAAAATGTCCTGGTTTCACGCTTTCAGATAATTTTATCTTTGTCTGACAGACAATAGACTGTGCAATGCAGTGCTAAATATATTCTTATGTTGGCTTCTGCTGATAACTATTGTCCCTAGCGTAAATGCCGCCAAATGAATTTGCATAGGATTTGTTGATTTAAGTTTTAGCCGTACTTTGGCCAAAATAATAAAATTGTACTGTATAAAAATACAATACAAATCTTAGTAATATGAAAATGCTGGCGAGTACTTTTTAAACTGTACCACAATGTATTTATATCGTGTTCTTACTGACTGCAATATTTAAGATCAATGCGCAGAAAACACGTAATCCAATTAGTACGAAAGACACACAAGATGGCGTCAGAAGTTACCGCTTCGAGGTAAAAAAAATACGACTTTACATATACACCCGAGAAATGCAAACTTCAGACTAGACACAGTGAACGCGCAAATATCCATACTGTGCTTTTATTGGAAGTCATACATACTCGTAATATATGTGATGGGTAATCAAAGTATGCCAACATATACATGTAATAAGAATACATTATGGCAGTGTACCTTTCGCTGGTGTAATAAGTTTTTGCACAGAAACACTTTATTTGTCTAAAAGCGGATTGAGCCTTTAAATTTAAACATCTATTGTGCAAAACATCAATAAATGGCTACATATAACTACCTACATTTTCGGCCACGATTATGCTACTACATATTTTCTAGAATGTGTCGCCAGCCTGAAACCCATTCTTACCAGAAGTAGCTGCCACCTGACTTGTAGCTGCCACCTGTTTTGCATCCATATCTTTTCGTGTAAACAAAATATTGCATAGCACTAACTCTAAACAACAATAGTAATGATTTGTCCAACACGCGATGGCCTCACAGCTCAAAGACCAAGACAAAATGGACAGTTCCCCAACTGTCAATCATGATCATTTATAACAGTACAACAGTTTGACCTAGTTAATACAAAATAAAGCGTACTTCCTGTTTGTGATAAACCTTATCATACATACTAAGAAATACTATAGAAAGGAGAGGAGAATGAAAAGTTGTGGAACTATGCATTAACATTTATTTTGAATGGCGGTATGACAGTGTAGGCTAAGCATACGTTGGGTATTTTCTGAAATAGCACTCATGAGATTTAGATATTACTTAATACACTGAATATTGGTGCATGAGGGTTAGCCAGATATGGAATAGATCCTAGTTTGTTTGGGAAGATCTAATATTAGTAAGTATTTTTAGGCATATGGAAACGTTTCGGGGCTGAAAAAAAAGAAAACAGATGCTATACCAGACGAATGGATGATATTCCTGGTGTACACCGATACGGCTGCCAGTACAAGTTAAAGTTGTGTCACAATGGCACAATACAGTTGATATTTTTAACAGCACAAGTATTGTCCATTTAGAGCTAAAGGCTGAATAGTATACCGCAAGTCTCACTGGCTATGCTGCCAAAATATTCCATTTTTTGCCGTTGCAGTTGAAGTTGGCGTCATGACAATTTCAAGAATAATTTGCAAAAGTGTTACACAAGAAAGCTGTAGACAAATATTGTATTTACATTAACCCAGTAGCATTAAAGAATCTGAAACATTTATTTGTAAACAAACAACAATTAATATATACTTTTTTTGATCGCGAAAACAACTACGGAAGTATGGTACTTGTAAAGACTTGAACTATTCGCGATTACTGGTCTAATACTATGTATATATGTCATTGTAGTTGTGATGATTTTTTGAAAAACATTATGTCTTGACATGTGCGTTTTCAAAGACTACATACTTCCCTTGTGAATAAGAGTCTAGACGATTATCCGAGTTCTTCTTTGCAAAATAAAATAGGCAGCAGGGTATTTACATAAGTACGAAGGAGATATTAAATGAAAAAGATGCATTATTTACAGCTAGAGACACTATTAGCTGTCCGTGCTATTTTGACGACAAAATGCAGCAACCAACATCCCTTTTCTTTGTTTACAAATCTGCACATTGTTCTTATTTACCATATGCGGTTTGATAATGCATAAAACAGTTGATTTTATTATGTTAATCGCTGGTTGGAATCCGCGTGTTTACATGATGTACAATATGCAAGGGTGACGTTAAATAGTTTAAGCACCTATTATGCCTGCGTGTCTTAGTGGTCAGCGCGTTAAAGGTGTGACCGAGCGGTCCCGGTTTGGTATGCCACCACTGGCATGGAATTTGCGATGTATTGTTTAGTTGGGTAGGTAGTTAGTAAGTATATTTTATTATTGTGTATTTGTGTTTTTACTTGTTTTGTATACCTTTAAGTGTTGGTATCAAATAAATCACTGTTGTACGCAGAGGTTCTGACATATGTTAAATAAGTAGAACAGCAATTTCTATATGGATATGGCAAAAACCTTTTTAGGATTGAATATCACGCAAAATGCGCAGTTTGCGGCATAAGTACTTTAAACCCTTTTATTCTTTGTCTCTACTAGATGATCATTAAGTTCTTATTAATTTGTATGCGTTTGCATAGAAAAAATGACATGTTCGTTTTGAAATAAACTTAGATTGTTGATACAAGAAAAGTGTTTATGGACACGGGTGCCCCCCACCCAAGAAGCTGGACACAAAACTGACATTTAAAGCACAATGGTGATTTTTACATTGCATTTGGGGTGGGGGATACCCAGGTGGACAATGTCTCACGACGACGACATTTAACATTTGCGAAACTATGCATTAACACTTTATTGTGAATGGCGGTTTGACTGTGGGCTCTGAGCATACGTGTGAGATATTAACGATGTCATGTCGGTATCTCTTTGATGGACACTCTCTGTAAATTATATAATGCAGTAATGATATATGTGCCAGTATAAATTAAAGTTCTGTCAAAATAACACAATGCAGTTGAGATTTATTAACAGCACAAGTAAAGTCATTTCAGATCTAAGGATGAATTTTATTCCACAAGTCTCAGTGCTTTTGCTGTCGTTCAAATTTGCCAACATTCTTTTATCAAAGGTACTCGTAGAAAGTCCCATGGCTCTAGCACTTGAACTATTTGAGTGACGGCGAGAGAACCAAGGCACATATGTATGCCCTACCCCAACAAGTTGGGAGCACAAAATAGCATTAGTGTAGAATTTTGAATGTGTTGAGCTGTAATGACATTTTACCTTTATATTGTGCTTTTGAACTTGACGATGCCGATAGATTGTAAAACACTGTTTTGTTTTCGAAAAGCTTGATCGTTATAATGGCGGTATTTACTTTTAATAAGTATGCCTGGCACGGTAATGAAAAAAAAACATTACAGAGAGAAAACGAACACAACACACAGTTATTGCAACTGCAAGGAAAGCGCAATAGAACGTTTGTTTCAAAAGAGCTGTCATGAGCACTTATCTTGACTTCCGTTGTCGGTGATCGGATTTGTTTACTTTCAATTACACCCATAATCTGTTGAATAGTAATAGTGAAATGTTTCAATTTATTTTAGTCGTCCTATAAAGTGTTTTTAAATTCATTTCCCGTATGTAATTTTATGCATTTTATGTACTGCCTCATTACAATAATTGTGACTAGCTGCAAGAGTATCAGTATGGAGATGAGACATCTTATATATTTGCCTAAATAATTGCATAACAATAATTATGGTACTGTAATGTCGAACATGACATAAAACAACAACTTTCTCATGCTTTACATCAAAATACGCGTATGTAGGGGGTCTTAACTAAGATATAGGTAAATTGCACGTTACTGATGTAGATTCTAAATGGCGGAAAGTTGACTGTTTAGCTAAATACGCATACACCATTTATATAACATTCCGTAATATTTCTTGTCTTTGTATTAAATAGCCGACACTATTATGTACTATGTAATATTATGAATATTCGTTGAAACTTATAACCCAGACACAGGATTAACTTTTGTGTAAAATCTGACTGAGTGTATAAAGGAGTATACTGTTAGCAGTAATTAGGACTGCTATTGTTTCACAATATAATATTGTACGACAACTAGGAAATAAATAAAGTAGTTTATAATGACACTGATTTCCTTGTCAAGAAAGAAATTAGGCTGTGCCCTTTTTGCTGAATGCTAATATAAAGAAAGGCAAATAAAATGTTTTGGAGGTCATTGTATGAGCACATGGTGTATGGTTTATCACAAGATACATTGTTCTCCTTGTTGGATATAACTGACCAAAGTTGATATGTGTTATGTAGGCCAAACTAAACGACCAGTTGTGTTTAATACGTATTTTACATTACTAAAGCTGCAAATAAATTAATTAGTGTACGTGTATGTTCATTGTGTTAGAACATTATAGTGATGTTATATTCTAGATCAATACATTATCGGTACAATTGCATAAATTTTGTGCTATTTTATACTTTTTTAAGTTGACTTAATTATTACATCTGTGACAGTTATACGAGTCTATGAAATTATTTAACAGACTGAGAAAAGACAGTTTGAAGAGTTGTAAACTAATTTCATTGGACATTTGTGATAGCGACGACAATGTTTTGTTCATTTTATAGAATATTTTCAAGTAGAATGACAATAATTGTTTTATGCCGTTTTCTTTCTTCTAGATACTCTATGCATTAACGATCCTGATAATTGTTCAAACAGTGAATCAATAAAATATTTATCAAAACAGAAATCTAATTTATCAACTATAATTGCTTTAAAATTATTCGCACACAAAACAACCATTATGTTTTATACGCGTTATTATGTGGCACTCGTGTGGTTGGCAGACTGCGATACACTCATATCACGCAAACAACTCGAAATTATAAATATAAAACCAACGTTTCTATTGACATGAATGCCATTTTAATGATCGTATAATAATATAAAAAACGGAATCATTTTAGTACAGTAGTTATCTTTATATTTTTCAATTTTTAGCATCTGGAGGACAGCTGCTTTAAAGACCTTTTCGTAAAATAAGTACATTAGGTCCAGTAAAATAATGTTTGTACAAACCTTATAGGACATTATCCCACACATCACTTTTATTTACGTTCTGTTTGTTTTTCTTTAAATTATTTCGAGAGCGTAATATAGTACATCTAAGGGACATTACTCTGTTAGCTACATTGTTTTGTGAACGTCGAAGTACCGTGTCCTATGAGTGTGTTTCCTATTAATGAAAATGACTATATTTTACTTTTTTAATAGCCGGAAGATAAATAAAGGACGTGTGATATATAGGATGCAAAGGAATTATATCTTTAAATTAAAAATAACATACACATTTAAAGATTTACGTATTGTTCCGTCATAAGAAAACGGGTAGTACAAGCTAATACCAACACAATGTTATACATTTGGTTCAATTATGCCCCTAGGGTAAAAAGGGGTTCTGCCAGGGGGTTGATATAGAGTACAATGTAATATAGGAAAATCTTAAAAATAGTCTTGTTAAAATCTACAAGGCCTAGAGCCTTGTGATGTATAGTTTGCAACATCATCTAGTGGTCCTCTGTAAAGGGGCTTCACTGTGACCTTTAACATATGTCTCAGGTGAGCGATCCATGACATATCTTTATAATGTATAAATGTGTTTCTTGTTAGCTCACCTACAGCTTTTATAGTTTAAGAAAAACAAACTCAACTAATTAGGATAGTTCTGGGTTCAAATCCCAGTGAAAGCAGGTTGCTACAAGTACACACTTTGTTACATTTTATTAGTTTTTTGCTTAATAAAGGGAACTTAAAGAATATTACACATTTTTTATTTAAACACATGCAATAGGTGGTGCAAGATTTTCAAATATGTATAGTCACAACTGTACATATGGCTATTTGCATGTTACAATGCTTATAAAATATTCAAATTAGTATGAACCAGGGTTATAAACCAATGCCTTTAACGTGCAAATCTGTATAGACAAAAACAAATAGGTATTAGCAAATTATAGGTATCAAGTCAAATCTGTATAGACACACACAGTTTATGATGTTCAAATTCGTCTAGACACTATGTATTTACGACAATTATTGACTTTTACGACATTCAAATCTGTATAGACAGGGAGGTTCAAATCTGTATAGACACTAACCGCTTCCACATTCACCACGCCACTTTAACAGTACATCATCTGTTGCTTGGTGGATAAAAAATCTGGTTCAACAATGCGTTTGCATTGGGGTTTTTAACCAAGGTGTATTTCTTAACAGATTTCATAGTGTAACACATCGAGTACAATAGTTTCCAGTGAGTGAACAACAATAGTGATTTTTTCATGAGTTGAATAGCAAGTGAAAACAATTGCTTTTGGTGCTCACGAATTTAAACATACCTCACTGTGAGTTTACCCGAATAAAGTGTATCATATATAAGTAATAATGTTAGTTCAGTGACTGCTTGATTGAAAGTAGTACATTAGCTGAGAATTGATTTGAATGAACAACTTGAAAGCAATTAAAACATTAAGCTAACCAAGAGCAGTGTTAAGCCTCTGACATTATTTCATTTGTCTTTAAACTAACAGGTTTTTTGTAGGTCTGTAAGAAGATTTAAGACACTTAATTTTACATAATATATGAGAGATCAATGTCCTGTTCTTTCCTTTCTTTACTTTAATCTAATGATATATGATTGGTACAACTCAAACTGTTTTTCTATACTACATACATGAGTTTGATAATAGTTTTTTTTAATTAAATTTTTTAAAAAGGTCACAGAAAATGCCACAGGACAAGAACGCAAACGTGTGGCAGAAGACTTGCTGTACAGGTTGCTGACTGGGGAAGACATTCCACATCAGCATAACATCATTACATGTCTGCCAGCAATATCTGATCGTTCAGGTCACCCTGTTGGACCTGGAGAGGTATGACTTCCAATGCACCAAAGATCTTATTGACCACTCACATGTATCTATGGTAGATTGACTGTTGAAAGTCATTGTATGACGCTATGCCCATTGCCCATTGATGTGGACTTTTTGAGTGTAAAATCGATTTTAATAACCAGTGGCCTATGGCAACAGTAAATTAACCCTTGAAGTGTACCCTAATGACCATTCACATATGGCTACAGATAATTGTATCTTGTATGTACCACGAATCATGTCTTAAACAGCCACCTTTGGTCACAGATAATTGACTATTTTAATGCAACGTTAATTTTAAGATACCAGTGCGACATATGGTCACAGACAATTGGCCCTTGAAATGCACCTTAGACCTTACTGACCAGTCACCTTTTGCCACAGGAAATAGACCTATAAAATCATTGTAGGACTCCAAAATAATCACTTACCTGTGACCACAGATATCTTACTATTTTGGTGCACCCTTAATCTAAATTACCGGAGACATATGGCCACAGTAATTTGACCATTGACAAACACCATAAATCATAATGACCAGTGATCTATGGCCACAGTAAATTGACTTTTTGGTGACATTGTAGCACACCAGGACCATTGACCTATGGCTAGAGTAAATTATGCCTTGCAAGCACCAAATATTATAATGAACACTGACCTATGGCCACAGTAATTTGACCATTGACAAACACCATAGATCATAATGACCAGTGATCTATGGCCACAGTAAATTGACCTTTGGATGACATTGCAGCACATTGAGACCAGTGACCTATGGCCACAGTAAATTGACATTTGACAAACACCATAGATCATAATAATCAGTGACCTAAGGCAAGAGAAATTGACCTTTGACAAACACCATAGATCATAATGATCAGTGACCTTTGGCCACAGTAAATTGACCTTTTGATGACATTGTAGCACACCGGGACCATTGACCTATGGTCACAGTAAATTATGCCTTGCAAACACCAAAGATCATAATGAACACTGACCTATGGCCAGAGTAAATTGACCTTTGGATGACATTATAGCACATCGGGACCAGTGACCTATGGCAACAGTAATTTGACATTTGACAAATACCATTAATCATAATGATCAGTGACCGATGGCCACAGTAAATTGACCTTTAAATGACATTGCAGCACATCGAGACCAGTGACCTATGGCCATAGTAAATTGACATTTTGATGACACTGTAGTACACCGGGACCAGTGACCTATGGCCACAGTAAATTATGCCTTGCAAGCACCAAATATTATAATGAACACTGACCTATGGCCGCAGTAAAATGACCTTTTGATGACATGATAGCACATCGGGAAATTGACATTTGACAAACACCATAACTCATAATGATCGGTGACCTATGGCCACAGTAAATTGACATTTGACAAACACCATAAATCATAATGATCGGTGACCTATGGCCACAGTAAATTGACCTTTAAATGACATTGCAGCACATCGGGACCAGTGACCTATGGCAACAGTACATTATGCCTTGCAGGCACCTTAGATCATAATGAACACTGACCTAATGCTATGGCCGCAGTAAATTGACCTTTAAATGACATTGCAGCACATTGAGACCAGTGACCTATGGCCACAGTAAATTGACATTTGACAAACACCATAGATCATAATAATCAGTGACCTAAGGCAAGAGTAAATTGACCTTTGACCAAAAC
>Ga0224511_10003322_pt1 | contig 11501 bp, 2 predicted proteins | sample SF_May12_sed_USG_2_FD_169988 | JGI IMG/M metagenome (GOLD analysis project Ga0224511, IMG submission 169988) | Sediment microbial communities from San Francisco Bay, California, United States - SF_May12_sed_USGS_8_1 | ecosystem: Environmental > Aquatic > Marine > Sediment | place: USA...
AAATATTCATATACTACTTTTTCACTTGAGGGTGATTTTCTCAGAGCCTGGCTAATCTTCACAACATGGCAAGCCATTCCTTTTAAAAGGAAGTTTTATAATGTGTGGGCTTATTTAACGAAATGCTTCAGTATTGTTCTTATTGTTCTTATTGTTGTTGTTGTTGTTTTTGTTGTTGTTGTTGATGTTGTTGTTGTTGTTGTTGTTGTTGTTGATGTTGTTGTTGTCTCTGTCATACGCAGTACACAAAAGCACACTTATTCATCATATAAGTAAATGTATAATAGTTTAACACATATATTGTGATTGTATACCTTTAACCGTACCTGTCTTGTAATGAGTGAAACTTGAAAGAGTTCAAGCCTCTATAACCCCATTATTTTTATGTCGACAATGGGCGGCTATGGAGTACTTAAAGGTATTGAGAACCCTATTTTACCTAGGATATATGTTGAATACTTGTTTTGCAAAGTTTGTTTAATATTCACTCTAGTATATTAATTAAAACGATATTATAGTAATGGTTTAACAGTTATGCTGTTGTTGTTTGTTTGTTACAACCAAATGTAAGTTATGCTGCCATAAAACGTTTTTGTGTTTGTGCATACTTTAAATTGTTAACGAACGCCGCGGATTTGCCTATCTTGACGTTCGGGCGTCAAACGTGGCTGCCCAGACCGCGGACGGTCATCAGCTGACATGGTTTGTTAATAACATTGCTGTAGCCGCGATGTTTTTGATTTCCGAACTCTAATTTTAAAGTCAGCTACAATATCCGAACATTTGCATCCTGCTTCATTTTGCCCGACTGCACGCGCACTGTCCTACTTGGAAATTCGCATCGCAAGTTAACAGAACAAAAATCAAAAATGAAATGGTGGGCTTTTCACAAGATATCTAAATGAACATTCAATACAATATAAAGAAAAGACATTTACATACCCGATTTCCTCGTGTAACACTTTTTAAATTTCCGTATAAGTTAATAAACAGTTTTTCCTTACATTTTTTGCCTTTTCCTTTTGTGGAATAATTATATTTCTGACGAGAATAACATGTTTTTTCCTATTTTTATTAAGGGATAACATCAATTAGCACAGTGTTATGAAACTTAAGTATGCAGAGTGGAATCTTTCGGTAACCCCTAAAAGAGCATTCTTTGAATTATGATATTAAAACAAAATGAAGCCAAATTACTTTTTTTCTACAAAATACGCACAAAAACTTTGCATTCTACAAATCGATTGTTCAAGCATGGTGTGTTGTTTGTTTAAAGAAAAAAAAAACACACTGAAGAATAAAAATAATTATAAGATCGTATCCAGTTAAGTTCGGCGAAGGGCTTTTACTGTAATGATGAATGAACGTTCTTGTCATTAGTGGTAAATCTAATATGTTAAGTCTCCGAAAAATAGTTTTTTTGCTAACGACGATAAAATTTTATATTAAGACAAAATAGCGCATGCAACCTTTTTGCCTATAATCAATATACACGTCTATCATTTTATCAAACTAGGGAAATATGTATTTGTATTTCGATATTATAATCATGGTGAATCTTTGTATAAACTGTCCGGTCATGAATACAACAATCATGGCGTATCTTTGATTTCGGCGGGAGCGTAGCATGTTTCTGTAACAAATGCAGATTACTAGTAGTCTATTACATAAGTGCGTATATTGTAATTAAAGTATTCGTGGTCGTAGCGAGAGACCAAAATACGCAACAAATAGCGTGTGTTGTGGTCATAAAGTAATCCAAACGGAATAGTATGCTAGCATGTTGATCCGTAGGTTGGTATCAATTAGATTTGCCTGTGTAAAATAAAGTTGCGACTTTACACAGGCAACGAGAAGTGATACAAACCGATGGATCAATATGTAATCGTAATGTTTCTTTTATTATATACCTTTTTCATAATTTTTCTTATAGTTTAAATCTAAAAACAGCAAATTTACACAGAATTCTAAAATAACCTCGATGTGACGTCACATTTGCTTGATATTGATTACACATGGTGGGAGTGTGATACGGGAGTTTAATCCGTTACACACGGTAGAAGCATGATACGGATTTTTCAGTATTCGTGAGCTTGTATTGTATGTAAATCAACACTAGGTATAAAATAAATTAACAGACCGTTTACAATACACGAAACAACGTATCCTGTAATACGTACTAAGGCACTGCCTCTTATCGGCCCTACATGTGTTTAGTTAAGATTTACCGGTATAACAAAACTGATAAAAAAGCCAATATTTCAAATACTCATTTTTATGTCATAAAAATATATCTTATTAATGTCTAAACCGTCTGTTTCCTGTTAAATCCCAAACACGCTAAGCATATGTATGTAGTCTTTTTACAGAAATAAGTACGGTAACCGCACACGGCAAAAGGCAAACGCTAAATTTCCTTTTTTTCTTTTCTATCCACATTTTAAAAACAAAGTTCGGTCGAACCGGGTGATGCTACTTGAATAGTTTTTGGACTCAGTGGCATAAAGATATTATGTGGAGTGTCCAGTAAGTCATTTTCATTCTGTCAGTTACAGTAACCTAGACAAAGATCAAAGTGTAAAACATGAACAAAGGGCGATAACTCCAAACCTAGGCAAAGCAGAGTTACGGTGGATGTGCACTGCACTTCTACCTAATGAGATCTACCTATCAACAAAGTTTCTTATTGATACATCATGTAGTTTCAGAGTTCTATTCCGGACAAAGTTTTAAGTGTAAAAATGAATAACTGGCAATAACTCCAAAATAAGGCAAAGCAGAGTAATGGTTCGTGTGCAATGTACTTCTACTTAATGAGATCTATCTACCTACAAAGAATATTGTTGATATCGCTTGCAGTTTTAGAATTATGTTCTGGACCAAGTTCAAAGTGTAAAATGAACAAAGGGAAATTACTCATTAAGTAGGCAAGGCAGAGTGATGAGTCATGTGCACTGCACTTCTATTAAATTGAGATCTTTCAACCTATAAAGATTCTTGTTGATACCACTAGTAGTTTCAGAGAAATGTCCCGGACAAAGTTCAAAGTGTAAAAAAACAAAGGGCAATAGCTTATGCACTGCCCTACTACTTAATGAGATACAACTTCTCACAGAGTTTCTGTTTGATATCTCCTGTCATTGGAGTGTTATGTTCCAGACAATGTTAATTTTTTTAACAAAGGTCAATTACTCTAAAATAGGCAAGGCAAAGTCATGTTTCTTGAGCATTGTACTTCTACAAAATAAGATCTTTCTACCTACAAAGTGTCTTGTTGATACCTCTAGTAGTTTCAGAGTAATGTCCCGGACAAAGTTCAAAGTGTAAAAAAATAAAGGGAAATAACTGAAAAAAATGGCAAAACAGAGTTACGCTGCTTATGCACTGCACTCCTTCTCAATGAGATATAATTACCTACAGAGTTTCTTGTTGATATCTCCTGTAATTTTAGAGTTATGATCTAAGTGTATACAAGAAGCGTCACAATGCAACGAAACCAGGTTTTCAACGATTCAAGCAAGTATTAATGTGACAGGAATAAGAAATAAAAAATGGCAGTCAAAAAATGATGCCATTATTTAAGTTGCATTGGTTGCATGCACCAAGTTTGGTGTCAATAGGCCAAAGCAAACTAAAGTTATTGAGCGGAAACTGAATTTCTATTTTGAGTTACAGTGACATTGACCTTGATCACATACACCTGGGTAGCAATCCCAAGCTGCGTCTTGATGTAAGCTACCCATACAACAAGATTGGTGTCAATAGGCCAAAGCAAACTAAATTTATTGAGCGGAAACTGAATTTCTATTTTTAGTAACAGTGACCTTTATCACAGACACCTGTGTAGCGATCCAAAGCTGCGCATTGATGTTAGCTACCTATTCAACAAGTTTGGTGTCAATAGGCCAAAGCAAACTAAAGTTATTTTAATGGCACTGTCTGTGAGGTCCCTACACGCGACTTGGGGCACTGTATGGGAAATCCCAGAAGGGCCAGTCTGGGCCTCTCATGGCATTGCCAATGATTGCCTGTTTAGAAAATCCTAATAGGGCCAGTCTTAAGCTTCCTATTGCACTGTATTGCAATCTCGGGCACAACAGTATGGGCCTCCCATAGCACTAGATTTCTAGCCCGGGCGTGCCAGCCTCGGCATCGAGTGGCACAACATGTTGAGCCCAGATGTGCTGGCCTGTGCCACCAATGGCACTACATTTTGAGCCTAAAGACCCCAGTCTGGGAGTCCCTACACTACATTTTTAGTTTTCTATGAATAGTTATTATAGTAGACTCAAATATTACCAAAATCTAAGTGAATGATTTAAGACATTTCTGCATAGTTCAAAAGTTTTCGGATTAACATTTCTTTTTTAGTTGAGTTTAAGAACTAAGAAATGCAGCACTCGCATGCAATATATGCAACCTTTAGTAAACTTAGAAATGAATGTTCATTACAAAATAGGAAATAAATTATAATATAAAACTTGTGCAGTAATACAAAAAGGATTAATTTCATTATTATGTATTAACAGATCATAAATGAATAAAAAAGCTACAAGATTTCTCTAGTCAAACACACACAAGAAACACTTGATAAAAGCTAAGATAATGTATACTTCGTTTTATTAAATTGTTCTAATTTTTATTTTGTATCATGGGTGATTCTTTTTATACATAATCTTTCACTGTGCTGTATAGGAACAAACTGTAGACCTAACTGTCTTCCCGGGTAGCTCAGTTGGTAGAGCAACTGACTTGCAAGCCGGAGGTTGTGGGTTCGATGCCAGTCCTGGGTAAATACATTTTCTGTAGACCCTATATACAAATAGCAATCCCGACAGGATCTACACAACTGACTTTTCTGTCCTGTCTACATGAAGTTTTGTTTGGGATGATCAATTAAAAAGAAATATATACACTTATACATATTGTATTTTTTTTAATTAGAAAAAAAAAGAAATATAAATGGTAAAAACAATCAAACATTCCTATTTTCCCGTGTGCCAGTATACCCTTACAGGGTACTGACAGGTTGAATCTACAGATAGATCAATTTATACAGAATCAGGTTTGAGTGACCCCACCCCCTTGTGTACAGCATATACGTCTTTTTTTTAAAATAGCATACTGTATGTCTATATTAGTGGCGGATCCAGGATTTGACTTTGGGTGGGGGGTAAACTTTGTCAATGGTGGTGGGTGTTTGGGGGTGTTTGGGGGGGAATCATTGAAAGTGTTGACTCTGGAAGTGTAAGTGTTTTTCATGTTTTTGACCCTTTTTCTATTAAAATGATGTTTTTTTAACATGAATCGCGATCGACGAACGCATTTAAAATTAAGGAAATTAAGCGTTTATGGCATACAAAATCATAGGTCCGGGGCCGTTAGGGTGGGCCAGGTGCGACCCCCCTCTGGATCCGCTAGTGTATATGATTTAAGTGTGGCTGCATGCAGTATTTAAAACAACAAATTGTCATTGTATTCCAAAACAAAATACAGATATAATTAAATTTCTTGTGGCCAGATTTACTAATGGCAAGCGCACCCAACAATACATAGTATACAGTAGCCATGATGCTATTAAAAAGTATGAGATGGTATTTTGATGCCAAACTCAGTCACAAGCAAAACCCCTCGACCTTTCTGCAGAAATTGACCTCATAATGAATATTGGGAGCAAGATATCCATTTCTAGAACCAAAGACAGATCTCACACGATTTCCACGTGAACAACAAGGAAACGCGGAAGCTTGTATACGCAAGACTTGGTAGGCCAGTGAAGTGCATTGTTTGTTAAAGGTAATACTCAGGGGGGATCTATATCTCCATATTAACCTAGGAATCCTATCATTAACACTGAGCCGTAAAATGATACAAGGAGCATGAGGATCTCACGATACTTGTGCCTGGACTTTCAGGTCTTTTGATGGATGGACAATGTATACAGATATTGATTGTGAATACACACTCACCTTTCTACTACATTTAATCTAACTTTAAATTGTTCACTAATTCTTACACATGCTAGGAGAATTGATCAGTTCGGGCCTAACTATTTGAATTGTTATGACAGTTAGAATTGCATGTCAAAGTTTAACTAGAGTTCACCATTGAGTAATAGCTTTAATTGACTTAAAAGCTTATATTGAATGGGTGAGTTATTGGTATGACTTTCTTATAAGATAAATGTTCAAAACACGTTAAAATTGGTTGGGGTTAAATCTGTTGACATGCAAGCCGAATCACCAATATTTGCATACTTTTGCATACAAGGTCTCATTTCTGGGCATAGCATGTGAATTGCAGAGTAGATATGATTGACTCTGACAGCTATACTGGTACTTAAAAATGGAAAGGGGTGGAGTTACCTCCAAGATGGACCATTCCACATAAATACATTTTGGACTTGCATGACTGAAATAGTATAACTTTTTAGAAAATTAACATATTAATAAACATTTGAACTCAGATAATTGCACTCAAATATTAACAAAACTTTTAAAAGTGAGTAAAAATGGTGCGTTTTAAATTCAATAAATCCCTGGGCTGTGCACTTTGGCCGTGCTCGAGTCAACATGATGTTGCCCAATTATTGGTAGTTTCTCATTTTAGAAGTGTTTACATTTAAGAAAGCATTGGAATGGTATAAATTTATTGCAACACATTTTTGCTGTTGACATTACTGACATTTCTATGAGCGACAATCTTATCAATAATCTAGTAATATGTAATTTGACATACATGTTATGTTTTTAATTATATGCTTTCAAAATCAATGCAGACATATTTTAGTTTGAATTAAAAATGTTCATTTCAACCAAGGCCTGAATAGAAACTATACAATATCAAGCCAACTATAGTGAATCAGTTGCGTGTTGCCGAAAGCATTGTAAATACGAAATTGATAGCCTGTAAATCTTCTATTTAGTATTCTACGGTAGGCGTACAGAGTGCAGGTACAATCTGTAAATCAAGCTTCAACTAAGACCAAGTTCAAGAAAACTTTTCATACCTTTTTATGTTAGCTACATAATTTGTTCGTTATTGCATTGCTCTCCGCCGAAAAACATATTTTATTGTGTTATAACCAATTAAATATGCATTCGGCAGGAGCTCTCTTACAATAAAAGAAGCTGTTTTCTTCGCCATACTGTAATGGAAATTGTATCTGTTCCCCACTACTCTCTGTCTGTAGAGGAAGTGCGATTCTGGACTTTTCTGAGTCCCAAGAATATCTACACACAAGAAACTGCTGGTAAAGAATTGTTATTAGGAAACAGTGGTGTCTCTTGATTGTACACACATTGATTACTGATATAGCTGCCATTATCTAGAACGATTGTTTTCAGTTTTATTTCTGCAATGTGAATATGACCGCCATGACAGCATTCTTTTACGTGCGCTATTCAATGCACAGAAAACCCGCTTTTTATGTTCGCTGATTATAATCTTTGGCAAGAATTTAGAACAGTTTTTTAATCTTAAACACATAATGAAATCTAGAACCCTTTTTAGAAAAAATAACATAATTGACTTAAAATGCGGTCTATTTTGTTTATCTTGGTTCTGATTGGATAGACCCATTTTCACCCAAAAATTAATGCGCGAATACGCTAAAAAGTCGGGTTTTAAATGTTTGGATAGGAAGGGGGATTTTGAAAAAAATGACCAACATTTTTCAGCTCCATCCCTTGGCAAAAAAAGTCCACTACAGTGCACTGAGTACGTGTGTACATGCACGTGTACATGGGATACCGGAAGTCGGCCGTTATACGGACCGCGCTTCGCGCAGTCCGTAAGGCCGATATTACCCGACCAGTGTGCTGCATATTTTATTTGTTAAATCATATAATGCCGCCACAGTTTGTGACATATACCAGCAAATCTCTATATTATTAGGTCAAAACAAAGCAATTATCTACTATCTTTTATGTTATTTTCCCCGAACATTATTATTATCTGAAGGAAACAAACAAACATAATTTTATATGCGTTTTGTTATGTTAATGACGATAATAATTTTATTTAAACACTGAAGGGCAAGAAGTTTCATATCTTTAAGGAATTCGACATTGAGTTAAGGTTTATAAATTAGTAAAAATCCTAAATATGCGTGTGTTACATGTTGAAAGAACCATATTTGCATCTTAATTACATCTTTAGCCGGCCATTGGGGGATGTGAGACTTTCCCCACCCTGGATCCACTCGGCTACAGAAAAAAACGAGTATTGGTCTTGCTTTTTCTGCTTTGCTTAAAAAAGAACTAAATTGTTTCAGTTGGTGTTCTTCTGGTTTTGGTTTTCCAGACTCCAGTAGGTAAGATGACAATTTAACGACTCCCCTGAAAAAGTCTTTTATGGCGACAGGTACATGTTCTACTAGTTAGGATTTGTTGCATTGTCCTGATGTTTATCTTTAACGACATAATACGCCATAAACTTTCAATATCAGAGCACATGTTATTGCTGCATTGATGGGTTTCTTATGTCATCAAATAATTCACTCATTAGTATGTGCTAGATTCGTTTGGTTTGTTATGCCTTCTTCAACACTGGTTAAGTCATATCTAAGCGTACAGTTCATCTAACCAACGCTCCGCCAGTACAAGTCTCCTCACCCCGTACTCGACTGACTGCCTCTACACATGAGTCACCTGCAAAAGAGATCTGATCAAGACATAGTACAGTGTCTTATGTCAACTATCACGAAGAGCACTTTGCTGATGTCGGTTTGGCTGGAACCCCTTTCATTCGAATTCCGTGTTCGATACTCGAACCAATTAACCGGGACGACATTTAACTTAACAAAACATAATCGATTTTGTTGTTATTGTTGTTGTTGTTGTTGTTGTTGTTATTGTTGTTGTTGTTGTTGTTTTTGTTGTTGTTGTTATTGTTGTTGTTGTGTTTTCAGCGGCGGATTACACGTGCCTGGAATGTAGCGGCGTTCTTAAACCCATAGACTGTCCCACTGTCAAGCGTTGTGGTCCGCACGAGGTATTCGGTTTGATGTATACACCTACACTGTACAATCCATGTTGGTTTTGTCTTATTGGCGTTTAAATGGCAACATTTCTCTTCTGTTTAAACATACTCAAACACACAATTTTACATGTCTTGTTATTATATACAACATGTTTCCCGTCGTGATATGTTTAGCAATACTTTCAACACTTGGCGTGTGCATTTAAACATTTGTCATGTAAAATCTAAATATTAACTCCGACTTACGAGTATTAACACCATCTTTCTTTAGTTTGCTTGCGTTTTAATATCCTTTTTACGTGAAATAACTTGTTTTTAGATAGTCTTTCTTGTAACAATTTTCATTTTCATTAAACACATTTACTAGGTCTAGCAAATGAATTCACAGATGCAAACCGTCTAGTCAACGTATGGTTTTATTTAGTTTATGACAAATCATTCCTTAACAAGAAATCGGCTACGTCGTTAATCTTAAACATTCAAATGAGTCTGGAGCCAGTACAAATGTATGTTGACACAACAAAAACACAAGAAAAATGAAAGAACGTTACATTGTTTGCGGATGCACTATAAATCATCTATAATACACAGCAGTGAAGCCAATATAGAGAATCCGGACGCCCATTTATGTCAATTTCGGCAGTGTCAACAGACCAGAAACTTATTTATGATGTCAGAAATGTGTTTTTTTGTCTATTCTTTAGCCTGTTTATGATACTACACTATCAAAATGTATTAAATGCGCTTGAATAAATTCGAGATCTGAGAAAAAATAAACAGATAAGAAACAGAATTAACTCTAAAGATAAGTTGTTTTTGTATGGCCCGTTCTGTGCAACTTTATGGGTAGATGGACAAAAGCTATGTCGCGTAATGTTTTTTTCTTGTTGTGGTAAAATAAACTTATGTACACAATCTTGCAGAATATTATTTATTTATTAATATTGCATAATATTTTTGTTATAACCATATAAATTCATAAGCATTTTTGTTCACTATAAACATTAATTTTAAGGGAAACTAATCTAACACACTTTTAGTTATTCCCTTTAGTTTCTCTCAGTGCAAAGCCTTCAAGCCTATTAGTTACCATAGTGATGCTCAATTGTCCACTAGAGGGGTCACTCAATTGGATCAATACAATGCCAATTGCCCTGCACTATTATGAAACATTCCTTTGTTCTCACTGACCCTTGGAAAAATAGCCCTGGGCCATTCTATTGTTTTAGAGGGATGTTAACACAAATGTTTGCTTTTGATGTAAATTCTCAGTTTGTGTTTATTTATTTTTTATGTTTTGCAAGAAATGGTAACGAGTGTTTAAGACCAATTTATTGATATTGATTTTAGATGTTTTTCATTTATGACTGAAGAAACATAACCTTAAGGTCTAGCCTAAGTTTTGTGAGACAAGGGTTAGTTATCAGTCATGTTTTGGTGCAAGTGTAATTGTTCTTATAATAATTAATTGAAGGTCCAATAGATGACCATTTTCTTAATTTAAGAATAATTTAAAGTCTAATAGTTGACCATTTTACAGTGAGATTAAAATTGATAAGTTAATTTATTGTGAGTCTAACTCAATTAATTCTAGTCCAAGTTATGAACTCTTTTCTTACCGAGGAGTTAAATTGGTTAAATACATTTGCGTACTTGGAGGTACAAGGTGCACGAGTGCAACGTGCACTGATCGGTCTCGGGACAGCAGATCATCAGTCGGCTCACGATATACTTATACCAATTCCGTTACAACTCTTTCAATCCCGTACAACAACGTTATCATCATTATAAGTCCCCATACTAAAGTCTAGTCTCCTTTTAAGTCCTAATAAGTTCCTTATTGACCGTAGATTTAAAATTAGCTCAGTAACCCGGCGTACTCGAAGGTACACGGTGCACGAGAACAACGGGCATTGATTGATCTCGGGCCAGCAGATCATCAGTGGGCTCACGCTTTACTTTGCTGATTTCATAGAACTCCTTTACACCCCACGCAACAGGGTTCTTTTATTGACCCATACTCTGTCGTCCATGTAAGAGTAATATATTCATTTTTTTCATGACTATTGAATAAATATAGGAATTTACAGTAGAAAGATAACCAGTGAAATGTAAAAAGTTATCTTTCTACTGATGCGCCTTATAACTCCAGCAGGACTGCGCGTGCGAGTAAGTACAAAAGATTGACAACAACAAACTCAAGTTTTATCCTGTTATCATTCAAACAAATTGTATTTCTAAGAATTAAAATAAAATTAAACATTTTTTTTCTCATAATATACCTAAGATTATAATGAAAAGAGAAAACTAGTTTCATTTTAAATTTGTCGATCACCGCGTAGGGATACTCGTGATCGATACACATTAAATGTGTATTCAAAATTTGTTTTGACATAGACTCGACAATTTCTGAAACATTTTTAACTAATGTAATTAGAAATCAAAATTGCATGCTACCTTTTTACTCTTAATGTCTAAAAATGATTGGTAAACACTGGAACAAATGCTAAATCGGCGAT